>Ga0105246_10000051_pt1 | contig 46442 bp, 23 predicted proteins | sample KBSM64metaG_FD_99694 | JGI IMG/M metagenome (GOLD analysis project Ga0105246, IMG submission 99694) | Miscanthus rhizosphere microbial communities from Kellogg Biological Station, Michigan, USA - KBS M6-4 metaG | ecosystem: Host-associated > Plants > Roots > Rhizosphere > Soil | place... | reverse complement strand
GGCAAGAGCGTTTTGCTTACTTTTGCGCTTTTCAAAAGTGAGCCGCTGTAAAAGCGGAACCCATAGCAGCCGTTACCGCAGAAACGGATATGTACTCAACCCATTCCAACATCCCGGCCAGCCCAGAGGCCGCCATCGGGAGCAAGCCCCCTCCCACATTGGCACCCATCTTCAGGAAGATAGCCAGGTCAGGCAAGGCTCTTGCTGACCACCTCGAACACATCGCTGGACAACTCGCCCGAGCCACGAATGCGCTCCAGCTCCGCTTTCATCAGCGCTTGTCGCGCCGCGTCGTATTTGCGCCAGCGCGTCAAGGGTGCCAATTGGCGCGAAGCGATCTGTGGGTTCAGCGTATTGAGCTGGATCACCAGGTCCGCCAGGAAACGGTAGCCCGAACCATCCGCGGCATGGAAGTTGATCAGGTTCTGCCCGGCAAATGCGCCGATGAGGGCGCGTACTTTGTTCGGGTTCTTGATCGTGAACGCCGGGTGCTCCATCAGCGCCTTGACCCGCGCCAGCCCGCCCGGCAGGGTGCTGCCGGCCTGCACGCTGAACCATTGGTCCATGACCAGCGGGTTGTCCTTGAAGTTCTCGGCAAACACCGCCAGGGCCTGGGCTTTTTCCGCTTCGAACGGCGAGTTCACCAGCACGGCCAGGGCCGTCAGGCGCTCGGTCATGTTGTCGCTGGTGTCGAACTGATCCAGGGTGGCCGTCAAGACTTCGGGCTTGCCGCTGAGCATCAGGTACGACAACGCGATGTTCTGCAGGGCACGCCGGGCAAAGTGCTCGGCCTCGGCCACGTACGGCGTTTGCCGGGACAGCTCACGGTTGGCCTGGTAGCGCAGCCAGAGGCCTTCGAACAGGTTCTCGGCCAGTTGCTTGCGGGCGTACTCACGGGCAGCGTGAATGGCATCCACATCCGCCACGTCGCTGATTTCGCTCAGGTAGGCTTCGCCCGGCAACGAGAGCATTTCGGCGACCATGGCCTGGTCCAGGCTTTCGTCGCTCAACACGGTGCGCAGCGCGTCGATCAGGCGTTGATCGAGCTTGAGCGGTTGCCCGGCCTGATGCTGGCCGATCAGCTCTTGCAACACCTGCACCGACAGTTGCTGGCCGGCATCCCAGCGGTTGAAACCGTCGCTGTCGTGCTGCATCAGGAACATCAGTTGGTCGCGGGTGTAGGCGAAGCTCAGTTTCACCGGCGCCGAGAAACCGCGCAGCAGAGAAGGCAACGGCTTTTCAGCGATATCGACGAAGGTGAACGTCTGCTCGGCTTGCGTCACCGAGATCACCCGTGAGGTAGCGCCAGCCGCCGGTTCATCGGCCAGGCGCAAGGGGATAGCGCCGCCCTGCCCGTCCAGCAGGCCCAGCTCGACCGGGATCACGAAGGGCAGTTTTTCCACCTTGTCCGGGGTCGGCGGGCAGCTCTGGCGGAAGGTCAGGCTGTAGGTCCTGGCTGCCGCATCGTAGGACTCGCTCACCGCCAAACGCGGCGTACCGGCCTGGCTGTACCAGCGCTTGAACTGGCTGAGGTCGACGCCATTGGCATCTTCCATGGCCTTGATGAAGTCGTCGCAGGTCACGGCCTGGCCGTCATGGCGCTCGAAGTACAGGTCGCTGCCTTTGCGAAAGCCTTCGGCGCCAAGCAAGGTGTGGATCATGCCGACCACTTCCGAGCCCTTTTCGTACACGGTCAGGGTGTAGAAGTTGGAGATTTCGATGAAGCTGTCCGGGCGCACCGCGTGGGCCATCGGCCCGGCGTCTTCGGCGAACTGGTGGGTACGCAGGTACGCCACGTCCTGGATGCGCTTGACCGTGGCCGAGTTCATGTCGGCGGAAAAGCCCGAGTCGCGGAATACGGTGAAACCTTCCTTGAGCGACAACTGGAACCAGTCGCGGCAGGTCACGCGGTTGCCCGACCAGTTGTGGAAGTATTCGTGGGCGACGATGGCCTCGACGCGCTGGTGCGCGGCGTCGGTGGCGGTTTCGGCGCGGGCCAGCACGGCGCTGGAGTTGAAGATATTGAGGCCCTTGTTCTCCATGGCGCCCATGTTGAAGTCGTTCACCGCCACGATCATGAAGATGTCGAGGTCGTACTCGCGGCCGTAGGTTTGTTCATCCCAGCGCATGGATTTTTTCAGGCTGGTCATGGCGTGCTGGCACTTATCGATGTTTTCCGGCTCGACGTAGATGCGCAGCGCGACCTCGCGGTCGGTCATGGTGGTGAAGCTGTCTTCGACACACCACAGGTCACCGGCCACCAGGGCGAACAGGTAGGCGGGTTTCTTGAACGGGTCTTCCCAGGTCGCCCAGTGCCGTCCGTCTTCGCCGGGGCCGCTGGCAATCGGGTTGCCGTTGGACAGCAGCACCGGATAGCGGTGCTGCTCGGCGATCACCGTGGTGGTGAACACACTCATCACGTCGGGACGGTCGAGGTAGTAAGTGATCTTGCGAAAACCCTCGGCCTCGCACTGGGTGCAGAACATGCCGCTGGACTTGTACAGGCCTTCCAGGGCGGTGTTGGTTTCCGGGTGAATCTTGACCGTGGTGTCGAGGGTGAAGGTTTCACGCGTGGGCTGCACAGTCAGGTGGCTGTCGGTCAACTGGTAGTCGGCGGCCGTCAGCGGCTGGTCGGCCAGGTTGACACTCAACAGCTCCAATTGCTGGCCATCCAGCACCAACGGCGGCAAACCGGCGCCACGCTCGGGATTGCGGCGCATCACCAGTTGCGCGTGGACCAGGCTGTGGTCCTCGAACAACTCGAAGGTCAGGTGCGTCTCGTCGATCAGGTAGTCCGGCGCCTGATAGTCCTTCAGGTAAATCATCTTCGGTTGTTCGGTGCGCATGGGTGGCATCCTTCTACTGATGCACGGCGAGCTGGTAGGCCGTGTATTTACGAATATTGATCACGCCGGTGTCGAAGATCAGGTATTGGCCCTTGATTCCCAGCAGCGTGCCTTCGGCAATCGGATTCTTGTCCAGGTTGAAGCTGACGATCTTGGCCGGATACTGCTCCACCGGGTAGCGGATCTCGATCGGCTCGACGTCGGCAATGGTTTGGATGGCCTGCAGGCCAAAGCGTTCCTGCAAACCGAGCAAGCCTTCGGCACAGGTGGCGAACAGTTCATCGCGCACCTGCTTGAGGTCGACGGACTGCGCATCGCCCTTGAGCAGCGCACGCCAGTTGGTCTTGTCGGCCACCTGGCTGCGAAACAGATCTTCGACAAAGCCCGACTGCTGGCGCGTGGCCACGCGCATGATCGGCAGCGCCTGGCTGGCGCCCTGGTCGAGCCAGCGGGTCGGCAACTGCGTGGCGCGGGTGATGCCGACCTTGATCCCCGACGAGTTGGCCAGGTACACCACATGGTCGGTCATGCAGAATGTTTCACCCCAGCCCGGATCGCGGCAGGTGCCGGCGTCGTAATGGCAGCGCTCGGGGCTCATGATGCACAGGTCACACTGGGCCAGCCTGGTCATGCACGGGTAGCAATAACCCTGGCTGAAGCTGTTCTTGGTCTTGCGGCCGCAATGGCTGCAATGAATGGCACCCAGGTATTCCAGGCGAATATGGGTACCGATCAACGGGTTGACCGCCACCTCGGTGTCGCCAAGACGAAACGCGTATTGAACGGTCGGCTCACCGAGTTTCGCCGACATTTTGCTGACTGCACCGCGACCGATTTCAATCAATGGATCGCATCCGACTTGAACAGGATGTTCGGCACCGGTGCCGATTTCGACGCGCATTCCTGCGGGCCCATGTAACCGGTGCGCTGGTCTTCGGGCAGGTTCTGCAGTTCCCAGGCGATCATCGCCTGCAACGACAGCTCGCGCTGTTCGGCGGTGAGCTTGCGCCCATCCGACCACTTGCCGATTTCCACGGCGAGCTTGAGGCTCTCGTAGATGTCCGGGGTGATGTTTTCGATCATTGCAGCAAAAGAGGACATAAGGCTCTTCCTTATCAAATAGACGATTTGCGGCGGTTGTACAGCCCGCCCAGCAAACCGGTCAGGCAACCGATAACCAGGCCGCCCACATGGGCCGCGTTGGCGATTTCACCGAAGCCGATCATCGAGACCAGCCCCGACAGGCAGAGCACCAGCCACACCAGCATCATCACCAGCACCCCACGGGGCAGACGATACGCCGGGTTGGGCGCGAGTAACTGAAAGATCCAGCAATGCCCGAGCAGGCCGTACAACACGCCGGACAACCCCCCAAACAGGCCCGGACCGCCGTAAGCGTACTGCGCGTAATTGGAGACCAGGCTGAACAACAGGGTCAGGCCAAGCAGGTTGATGCCGCCCTGGCGCGCTTCGATACGCCGACCCAGTTCCCAGTACCACATGCCGTTCATGGCCAGGTGCAGGATGCCGAAGTGAATCAGCATCGGCGTGACCAACCGCCACCACTGCCCGGACGCCAGGCTGTCGGCCAACGGCGTGAACTGGATGTACTCGCCCAGCACCCGGAACGGCAGGAACGTCAGCCAGGCCATGGTTTGCAGGTTTTCGCCGAGCAGCGTCACCGCGCCAACGATCAGGCTTGCCAGCAGCACCAGTGTCGTGACCGGACTATGCCGGACCTGCTGGATAAAGCCGGGGCGCGCAACCGGCGCCTGCTCGGGAATATCCAGTTGCAGGTCCGGGTCGCCGGCAGGAAAGCGCTGGTACAACACGCGCACGTCGTCACTGATGCTTTCGGGCACCCACAGCACTTGCTCGCCCGCTTCCTCGCTGACGCGATGGGGCACCTGCATGCGTTGCAGCAATTTGACGAAGCCGCCCAGATCCACACTCAAGGGCAGGCGCAATACAGCCACGGTACTCATTGGATAACCTCAGGTCGCTCAACGTCGACCCAGACGAATTTATGCGGATCCAGTCGGGTTTCCTGGTCCAGGCGATACGCCACCAGCTTGCCGTACAGCACCGCGCTGTAGTCCAGGCAGGCCAGGTTCGGGCGGATCGGCGCCGGATTGCCGCTGCGCCAGTAATGACCGACGAACAACAACGGCTCGTCGACGCCATAGCGCAGCAAAGAATTCTTTTCAGTGGAGGACAACGGCGTGCGCGCCACGGGCTCGGGCAAGGCGTCGGGCTGGAACACGATGTCGCCGTAGGTTTTCGGGTCGTCTTCCCAGAACTTGGTGCGAAAGAACGAGCGCGTCAGGCCATCGCCACCGGTCAACGTGAGTCCGTGGGGCAGACGCATGTCGGTGCCGCGCAGCAGGCGATCGAATGCGTTGCAGGCAAAACTGCCCGGTACGGCGGCGGCCTGCAGGAAATGCTGATCGATGCAGCCATCCGGGAAGGTCGCGCGCAGCGGCTGGATAAAGCCCTCGTCCCAGCACGCATGCACCACACGGAAACGCCCGGCGTCGACAAACAGCGGCATGTCGTAGAACCAGCCGAGGAAGTCGTGCCAGTCGCCCGGGTGCTGTTCGAACTGGGTCAGTGTCTCCTGGATCAACCGCGCATGACGCGGGTTGTGCTCGCGCACGAACTGCTTGCCGCTGCCCGGCGGTGCCGGCGTGGTCCAACCCAGCGCATTGAACTCATGGTTGCCCATGATGCACAGCGCCTGGCCGGCCTCGGTCATGTCGTGGACGATGTGCAGCGCTTCGCGGATGCGTGGCCCACGGTCGATGATATCGCCGAGGAACACCGCCATGCGCGACGGATGACGCCAGGTGCCGCCCTGCTTGTGGTAACCCATCCGGTCGAGCAAGTGCTCCAGCGTGTGGGCGCAACCGTGCACGTCACCAATCAGGTCGTAGCTGCGCGCGGGATCGAGCATCAGTCGCCTCCACCCCCCAAGCGGCTGCCCCAGCCCAGCTTGGTGCGGCACACTTCGTAGTAGTTGTGGTCCAGCGGGTGGATCAACCGCAACTTCTGTGCCTTCTTGCTCACGGTGATGGTGTCACCGGGGGCGCAGGTGAAATGGTTCTGCCCGTCGCAGGAGACTTGCGGATAGATTTGCATGTCTTTGGACACCACGATCTTCAGCTCACTGTTGCCATCGACCACAATCGGCCGACTCGACAACATATGGGGATACATCGGCACGATCACAATGGCATCGAGCTTGGGATGCATGATCGGGCCGCCGGCCGACAGTGCATACGCGGTGGAGCCGGTGGGCGTGGCGACAATCAGGCCGTCGGCCTTCTGGCTGCACACGAACTGGCCGTCGATATACAGCTCGAACTCGATCATCCGCGTGGATTTGCCGGGATGCAGCACCACGTCATTGAGGGCATCGCCCTGGCCGATGGCTTCGCCGTGGCGGCGCACTTCGGCTTGCAGCAGGAAGCGGTTCTCCACCAGGTAGTGGCCGTCGAGCACCTTGGCCACTTCGACTTCCAGCTCGTCGGGGCGAATATCGGTGAGAAACCCCAGGCTGCCACGGTTGATACCCAGCACCGGCACGTTATGCCGCGCCAGGGCACGGGCCGCGCCGAGCAGGCTGCCGTCACCGCCGACCACGATGACCATGTCGCACACTTCGCCGAGCATTTTGCGCGACGAGGTCTGCAGGCCGTGGCCCGGCAGGATTTCGCCGATGGTGTCTTCGAGGATCACATGCAGGTGGCGTTCCAGCAGGAATTTTTTCAGTCGGCGGACGGTGTCCAGCACCTGGGTACTGCCCAGGCGACCGATAATGCCGATATTGCGAAATTGCTCCATGGGGCTCCTGCGGGCGTAGGGGTGTGGCAAAAAGAAAGGATTATGGGCGAAAGGCCGCGTCAGGCAAAATCCTTTGTCGCCGCCCGGCTGTGATGACAATGGTTCTCAGGCGGCCCTCAGGCACCTGCGCGCGACTTAAGAGGCTATGCTCGCACCATGACTCTGTTCCCTGACCTGCACGCCCTGCCCCGCCAACTGCGACACCCCGAGGTGCGCGACCTGGCGTGGGTGATGCTCGCGCCGCCCATGCTCGTACAGACACCGTGGCCGCAACGCCACCCGCTGGCGGGCAGTGACTGGGTACAGGCGCCGCACGTGCTCGACGCCTGGTTACGTGCGCTCGATCAGGACAGCCGCGCATTACAGCAGTGGCTGAGCCTGTCGCGCACCCGGCGACTGGGGCTCTACTATGAGCGCCTGTGGCAGTTCGCCGTGCAGCATGCGCCAGGCGTGGAGCTGCTGGCGGCCAACCTGCCGATCCGCCGTGCCGGACACACCCTGGGCGAGCTGGATATGCTGCTGCGCGACCGCGATGGCGTGCATCACCTGGAATTGGCGATCAAACTCTATCTTGGCCCACAGGACGGCAATGGCCAGGACACCGCGCAATGGCTCGGCCCCGGTTGCCATGACCGGCTGGACCGCAAGCTGGCGCACCTGGCCCAGCATCAATTACCGATCTCGGCACGCGCGGAGAGCCGCGAAGCCCTGGCGGCGCTGGATATCCAGCAGTTCGATGCGCACCTGTGGCTGGGCGGGTACCTGCTTTACCCGTGGCCGGGCCAGGCCGAGCCACCGCTGGGCGCCCACCCGCAGCATTTGCGTGGGCGCTGGTTGCATCAGCGCGATTGGCCGGACTTTGTGAGCACCCGCCCCGCCGGTCGCTGGCAACCCCTGCCTCGCCATGCATGGCTGGCGCCGGCGCATTACCCGGCGGATGAGGTGTGGCGTGAGGAGCAGATTGCCGGCTGGCTGGCAGACCTGGACCCGATGGCGCCCGCGCAGTTGCTGGTGCGGCTGGTGCAGAGCGGTGACGATTGGGAAGAAGCCGAGCGGCTGTTTCTGGTGGCGGACCTTTGGCCTAATGTACCGGGGGCAGGCTGATCAATTTGTAGTGGATTGAAGGCCGCCATCGGGGGCAAGCCCCCTCCCACAGGGGAAGTGTGTGGGCCGGGCTGGTGGATTGAAGGCCACTATTGGGGGCAAGCCCTCTCTCAAAGGGGAATGCATTCCAACTGTGGGAGGGGGCTTGCCCCCGATGGCGGCTGGCCAGGCACTACACATCATCGATATGTCGATAATCCAGCTGCAACCCGATAGCCAGCTCTCGCGCCCGTCCCAACCTGATCGGCCCGCGCTCGATATCCACCAGCAATCCCGGGCTCGCCAGCAGTGGCAACCCTTCAATCGCCTTGAGCCGCCCATCGGTAATCACCAGCAAGCGCTGCTGCTCTGCCGGGTAGCGCTTGCGCCGCGCCACCAGCCAATGCCCCGCCTCGGTCAAGGCTGCCAGCAGCGGCGTACCGCCACCGGCGCCCAGTTGCTCAAGCCAGTGCGCCAGGCTTTTTGCCGCCTTCAATCCCTGTACCTGCCACTGGGGCGATTGCCCGCTGGCCGTCAGCAAGGCCAGGCGCGTACGTTGCCGGTAGGCGTCATCAAACACTTGCGCCAGCAGGCCCTTGGCATCGCTCAAGGCCCGGTGCCGCCGGGTGGAAGCCGAGGCGTCGACAATCACCAGCCAGAGTTCATGGGCCGAGCGGCTGCGCAGATGCCAACGTAAATCTTCACGGCGTTGCGGCCTGCCGCCGAGCAAGGTGCCCGGCCAATTGACCAGGCCCTGTCGCGCACTGCGCGCCTTGCCTTGCCTGCCGTTTTCCAATTGCCCCGTCTGGGGCCGCGCATCCGCCCCCGCGTCAGGTCGAGGGCGAATGCCTAGGGCTTTTTTGGCCAGGCGGGCACATCGCGGCGCGGGCCCGTGGGCAGCGCTGGCGCGGGCATATCGCCCCATTGGCCCTGGCCCTGCGAGGAGTCAGAGGGTTGCGGGGCTTGGGCCGGGTTGGGCGGACTGGCCGCAGGTGCCTGCTCCTGGCGTCGATGACGCAAGGCAAATTCCGCGACCGCGTCTATATCTTGCTCGGTGATAGCGTCGGCCCCGCGCCAGGCCGCATGGGCCCTGGCACCGCGCAGCCACACGAGGTCGGCGCGCATCCCGTCCACGCCTGCGGCAAAGCAACGCTGGGTAATCTGCGCCAGGGCCTGGTCATCCAACTCGATACTGTCCAGGCGTGCGCGCGCCTGAATGCAGCGCTCACGCAAAGCCGCTTGCGGCTCCGCCCACTGTTCACAGAACGCGACGGGGTCACTGTCGAAATCCAGGCGACGACGGATAATCTGCCCGCGCTCGGCCGGCACCGTCTGCCCGCTCAGGGCCACGTTGAAGCCAAAGCGGTCGAGCAGTTGCGGGCGCAACTCCCCCTCCTCCGGGTTCATCGTGCCGATCAGCACAAAACGCGCCGCATGCCGATGGGAGATGCCATCACGTTCGATCAGGTTGGTGCCGCTGGCGGCCACATCGAGCAACAGATCGACCAAATGATCAGGCAGCAGGTTGACTTCATCAACGTACAACACGCCACCATCGGCCTTGGCCAGCACGCCGGGGGAAAATTGTGCACGGCCCTCGCCGAGCGCGGCGTCCAGGTCCAGGGTGCCGACCAGGCGCTCCTCGGTCGCGCCCAGGGGCAAGGTGACAAACTGCCCGCTGGCGAGCAGGTCCGCCAGGCCACGGGCCAGGGTGGATTTGGCCATGCCGCGCGGGCCTTCGATCAGCACACCGCCGATCCTGGGATCGATCGCGTTCAGGCACAGCGCCAGTTTCAGCTCATCGGCGCCGACCACGGCGGCCAGCGGGAAATGCGCAATATCGGTCATCAACTGTCTTCTTCCATATCCAGCAACAGGTTTTCCAACGCTTCGCGGTAAGCACCGGGCTCTTGCCACATGCCGCGCTGCTGGGCTTCGAGCATGCGCTCGGTCATGTCGCGCAGGGCGTCGGGGTTGTGCTGCTGCACAAACGCGCGGGTGTCAGGGTCGAGCAGGTAGGCGTCGGCGAGCAGCGCGTATTGGTGATCATCGATCAACGCGGTGGTGGCGTCGAAGGCGAACAGGTTGTCCACGGTCGCGGCCATTTCAAACGCGCCTTTATAGCCGTGACGCTTCACGCCTTCGATCCACTTCGGATTGGCCGCACGGGAGCGCACCACCCGATTGAGCTCTTCCTTCAAGGTGCGGATTTTCGGCAGGTCCGGCTGGCTGTGATCGCCATGATAGCTGGCGGCCTTGTCGCCGCTCAGGGTTTCCACGGCGGCGAGCATGCCGCCCTGGAATTGGTAGTAATCGTTGGAGTCGAGCACATCGTGTTCGCGGTTGTCCTGGTTCTGCAGCACCGCCTGCACCTGGCTCAAGCGCTGGGCGAATTGCCCACGGGCGGCGGTGCCTTCGTCGGCGCCGCCATAGGCGTAGCCACCCCAGTTGAGGTAGACCTCGGCCAGGTCCTCACGGCTTTGCCACAGGCGACCGTCAATTGCACCCTGCACGCCCGCGCCATAGGCGCCTGGCTTGGCGCCGAAAATGCGCCAGCCGGCCTGTTTCGCTGCGGCCGTTTCGTCCAGGCCCGACTCACGCAGGGCTTGGCGCTCGCTGCGCACCTTGGCGGCCAGCGGGTTCATGTCATCCGGCTCGTCGAGGGCCGCCACCGCTTGCACCGCCGCATCGAACAGGCGGATCAGATTGGCGAACGCATCGCGAAAGAAGCCGGAGACGCGCAGCGTCACGTCGACACGCGGACGATCCAACAGGCTGATCGGCAGAATTTCGAAGTCGTCCACGCGCTGGCTGCCGGTGGCCCATACCGGGCGCACGCCCATCAGCGCCATGGCCTGGGCGATGTCGTCGCCACCGGTGCGCATGGTGGCAGTGCCCCACACCGACAGGCCCAGCTGGCGCAGATGGTCGCCGTGGTCCTGCAGGTGCCGTTCAAGCAGCAGGCTGGCCGACTGGAAACCGATGCGCCAGGCCGTGGTGGTCGGCAGGTTGCGCACATCCACGGTGAAGAAATTACGCCCCGTGGGCAACACATCCAGGCGGCCGCGACTCGGCGCGCCACTGGCGCCGGCCGGCACAAAGCGACCGCCCAGGGCGTCCAGCAGGCCGCGCATTTCTGCCGGGCCGCAGGCATCCAGGCGCGGTGCCACGACAATGCGCAGGCTCTCGACCACCGCCTTCACCTCTTCCCAGCCGGCTTCTTCCAACTGTTCCAGCGGCCCCTCCAGCGCCTGCTCGATCAGGCGCGTCGCGTAGAGCTCCAGGCGCTCGCGGGTGTCACCGGCGGTGCGCCACAGCTGTGCGTCGAGCTTGCGCAACACCTCGGGCTGACGCCCGGTCCACGGTTCTGCGAGTGCGCAGTCCAGCGGATCGAAACCCAGCTCGAACGCCTTGGCCAATACGCGCAACAAGCTCGATTGCGCGCCACGGCCATCGCCACGGGGAATGCGCAGCAAGGCCAGCAAGGTATCGATACGCAAGCGCCCCGCCGGCGACTCGCCAAAGATATGCAGGCCGTCGCGGATCTGTGATTCCTTCAGGTCACACAAGTAGGTGTCCAGGCGCGGTAACCAGATGTCGGCATCGGCCTCGCCGTCCAGCTCAAGTTCCTGGTCGATACGGGTTTCGCGCACCAGCTTGAGGATGTCTTTCTGCAATTCCAACGCGCGTCGCGGGTCGAGCAACTGCGCTTCGTAATATTCGTCGGCCAGCAATTCCAGGTCGCGTAGCGGGCCGTAGGTTTCGGCGCGGGTCAGGGGCGGCATCAGGTGGTCGATGATCACCGCCTGGGTGCGCCGCTTGGCCTGGGCGCCCTCGCCCGGGTCATTGACGATAAACGGGTAGATATTCGGCAGCGGGCCGAGCAGCACGTCCGGCCAGCAGTTTTCCGACAGGCCCACGCCCTTGCCCGGCAGCCATTCGAGGTTACCGTGCTTGCCCACATGAATCAGCGCGTGGGCGCCGTAGGTCTGGCGCAGCCAGAAGTAGAACGCCAGATAGCCGTGGGGCGGGACCAGGTCAGGGTCGTGATACACCGCGCTCTGATCAACCTGATAACCGCGCGCCGGTTGAATGCCGACGAAGGTCTGGTCCAGGCGCAGGCCGGCGATCATCAGACGGCCGTCGCGGCACATCGGGTCCTGATGCGGTGCGCCCCAGCGCGCGAGTACGGCTTGACGATTGGCCTCGGGCAGGCGCTGGAACATTGCGTCATAGTCGTCCAGGCCCAGGCTTTGATGGCACGGGCGCAGGTCGAGGCTGTCCAGGTCGTTGGTGACGCCGCCCAGCAAGGCGTGGATCAAGGCGGTGCCGCTGTCCGGCAAGGTGGACGGCACCGGGTACCCTTCGGCTTGCAACGCGCGCAGGATGTTCAGCGCTGCCGCCGGCGTATCCAGGCCCACGCCGTTGCCGATACGGCCGTCGCGGGTTGGATAATTGGCCAGGATCAGCGCCACACGTTTGTGCGCATTCGGCAGCCGCGCCAGCTCGACCCAGCGGCGCGCCAGTTTGGCGACAAAATCCATGCGCTCGGGCGCGGCGCGGTAGCACACCACGTCCGACTGGCTGCGCTCACTGCGCCAGGCCAGGTCCTTGAAGCTGATCGGCCGGCTGATGATGCGCCCGTCCAGCTCCGGCAAGGCAATGTGCATCGCCAGGTCGCGGGGGCCGAGCCCCTGTGCGCTGGCCTCCCAGCCGGGTTGGTTATCCTGGGCGCAGATCGCCTGGATCACCGGGATATTGCGCCGAAACGGGCGCAGGTGCGGTGCTTCCGGGCTGGATTGGGCAAAGCCTGTGGTGTTGAGTATCACTGCGGCTTGCACATCGTCCAACAGGTCCTCGACCACCGTGAGGCAACCGGGCTCTTTCAAACTGGCCACTGCGATGGGCAACGGGTTCAGGCCCGCGGCCTGCAAGCGCTGGCAGAACACATCGATAAACCCGGTATTGGCCGCCTGCAAGTGCGAGCGGTAGAACAGCACCGCCGCCACGGGGAAGTCGGCGCGCCACTGCGCCTGCCAGTCATTGAGGCGGGCATTGGCGGTGTGCGGGTGATAGATCGCCGTACGCGGCAAGGTTTGCGGTTCGGCCCAGGCATAGTCGCGGCCCAGATGGGCACTGGCCAGGCAGCGATAAAAGTCCAGCGCATTGCCCAGGCCACCCTGGCGCAGAAAGTGCCACAGACGCTCGCGCTGTTCGGCAGCGACGGTGCTCAGGCCGCTGAGTTCCGGGTCCGGACGATCATCCCCCGGCACCAGAATCAGCGTGACGCCGCGCCCGGCCAGTTCCACCAGGCGCTCGATGCCATAGCGCCAATAACCGATGCCGCCATGCAAGGAAATCAGGATGACCTTGGCGTGGCGCAACACCTCATCGACGTACAGGTCAACCGAGGCGTGGTTCTGCACCTGCATCGGGTTGGCCAGGCGCAGGCTGGGGTAATCCTCGGGCAGTTGCTGCGCCGCTTCGGCGAGCAGCGCCAGGCTGGAATCGCCGCTGCACAGGATCACCAGCTCGGCGGGGGTTTGGCCAAGGTCGGCGATATTGTCGTCCGCGACGAAGCCACCGGGTTGGGTCCTGAGCAGGTGCATGGTTAAACGCTGAGGGCGGCGCGCAGTTGCGCTTCAAGGCCCACGGCATCCAGTTCCTGGCCGATCAGCACCAGGCGCGTGGTGCGTGCTTCTTCCTGGCCCCAGGCACGGTCGAAGTGCTTGTCGAAGCGCGTGCCCACGCCCTGGATCAGCAGGCGCATCGGCTTGTTCGGGATTGCGGCGAAACCTTTGACGCGCAGGATGCCGTGCTGCACCACCAATTGGGTCAAGGCGTCGAGCAACAGGGCTTCATCGGCTTGCGGCAGGTCGATGGAAATGGAGTCGAAGGCATCGTGATCGTGGTCGTCCTCACCGTCGTGGTGCTGATCATGATGGCTGTGGCGCGCGTCGATGTGTTCCTCGGAGCCGGCGCCCAGGCCAATCAGCACGTCCAACGGCACGCGACCGCTGCTGGCTTCGATGATCTTCACCGCCGGCGGCAGCTCTTCAGCCACTTCCAGGCGCACGCGGGCCAGGTCTTCGGCGCTGATCAGGTCGGCTTTGTTGAGGATCACCAGGTCGGCACTGGCCAATTGGTCGGCGAACAGCTCGTGCAACGGCGACTCGTGGTCCAGGTTCGGGTCGAGCTTGCGCTGGGCATCGACCTGGTCGGGGAACGCGGCGAAGGTGCCGGCGGCCACGGCCGGGCTGTCGACCACGGTGATCACCGCGTCGACGGTGCAGGCGCTGCGGATTTCCGGCCACTGGAAAGCCTGTACCAGCGGTTTTGGCAGGGCCAGGCCCGAGGTTTCGATGAGAATGTGGTCAAGGTCGCCGCGACGGGCGACCAGCTCACGCATCACCGGGAAGAACTCTTCCTGCACGGTGCAGCACAGGCAACCATTGGCCAGCTCGTACACGCGGCCGTTGGCTTCTTCTTCGGTGCACCCGATGGAGCACTGCTTGAGGATTTCACCGTCAATGCCCAGCTCGCCGAACTCGTTGACGATCACGGCAATGCGACGGCCCTGGGCGTTGTCGAGCATATGGCGCAGCAAGGTGGTTTTACCCGAGCCGAGAAAGCCGGTAACGATGGTGACGGGGAGTTTGGCCAGTGTTTTCATCGGATGCCCTTTGGGGCGGGCATACGGGACGACAGGCCCTGCGGCGACGCGCAGCAGCGGATTTCGTCACCGGATCACCCCGCCCGGTTGAATTGAAAAATCAGTGACGAGGCAGGTCTCCTGGCTTGGGGCGTGCGGGTCTTGCGACCCATGCTGACTGCGCCTTCCCGCCGTCTCGGCAGTGGCGTGGCAGTCAACTGAACCCTTCACAGTTGCGGGGGCAGCCGCGGCTTGAACCGCGTTCCCTTCTTAGCTTCGGCCGCAGCCGAAGAACCTCGAATGTGCAAGGCTACAGGGGCTCGCGGCATTTGACTACCGTCCCCGGCCCATGCTCTCCTACTCATCTTGTTTCGGGTGCCCTTCACAGGGTGAAACGGGAAACCGGTGCGCCATAGACCCATGGCAAGTCCGGTGCTGCCCCCGCAACGGTAAGCGAGCGAAGCGTCAAATCCACTGTGCCTGTGCATGGGAAGGAGATGCTTGATAAGGCCCACTCTTTGTTCAAGAGCGCCCCTCGCAAGCCCGGAGACCGGCCCGAAAAAATCAGATAACAAACCCGCGGTGGGCGGGCGCTGTTGGAAACCCTGCGTGCCTGGCGCGTGGGGTTTGCATGCGCTCGTTTCACCCTGACACTTGAAAGGGACGCGCCATGTCGATCATCAGCAGCACTTCGCCCGCAGCCATCCGCACTGCCACCTTGAGCCAACGCCTGACCGCCGCTATCGGTGCGTCGATCCTCGGCGCGTGCCTGGTGTATTTCGCCGGCTTCTCCCATATCGAGGCCGTGCACAACGCGGCCCACGATACCCGCCACAGCGCCGCGTTCCCGTGCCACTGAGACCTGCCGACATGATCAAGCGTATTGCCCAAACCGCAGGCTTCACCGGCTTGTTGGCCGCCCTGCTGCTGACCCTGCTGCAAAGCCTGTGGGTCGCGCCGTTGATTTTGCAGGCGGAGACCTTTGAAAAGGCTCCAGCCGTGGCCGAAGTGCCCCATGAACATGCCGCAGGGGCTGCTGCCCACACCCACGACGCCGAAGCCTGGGAGCCGGAAGATGGCTGGCAGCGCGTGCTGTCGACCACCGGTGGCAACCTGGTAGTAGCGGTCGGGTTTGCGCTGATGCTGGCCGGCCTGTACACCCTGCGCGCACCCACCCGCACAGCTCAAGGGCTGCTGTGGGGCCTGGCCGGTTATGCCACCTTCGTACTCGCGCCGACCCTGGGCCTGCCGCCCGAGCTGCCGGGCACCGCCGCCGCTGATCTGGCGCAACGACAGATCTGGTGGATCGGCACCGCTGCGTCTACCGCTGCCGGTATTGCCTTGCTGGTATTCGGTCGCGGCGGGTTGCTCAAAGTGCTGGGCGTGGCGATCCTTACCGTACCCCACCTAATCGGCGCTCCGCAGCCGGAAGTCCACGCCATGCTGGCCCCGGAAGCCCTAGAAGCCCAGTTCAAGATCGCATCGCAGTTGACCAATGTCGCGTTCTGGCTGGCCCTTGGCTTGATCAGTGCCTGGCTGTTTCGCCGTAACCGCGATGAACACTACGCGGCATGACCCTCGTCGTTGGCCTGGGTTGCCAGCGCGGTTGTGACGTGCGCACCCTGCTGGAGCTCCTTGATAGCGCCCTCGCCGAGAGTGGCATTGAACGCCAGCGCATTACCGCGCTGGCGAGCATTGATCGCAAACGGGCTGAGCCAGGGTTGTTGGCCCTGGCCCGGTTGCTGAACCTGCCCTTGCAGTGTTTCAGCGCCGAAGAGCTGGCTGGCTATGAACATCGGCTGAGCCACAAATCAGCCGTCGCGTTCAGCCATACCGGCTGTTACGGCATCGCCGAAAGCGCCGCACTGGCCCTGGCCGAGCAACTCGCCCACGGCCCGGCCCGCCTGCTGATTACCCGCAGGAAAACCGCCCAGGCTACCTTTGCATTAGCCTGCGCCGATTAAAATCCCGATAATTGCCGCTCTCGATCATGAGCCATCTTCATGCTCGCCCGTTTTACAACAGGAACTCCCCATGACCGTCTACTTCATCGGCGCCGGCCCCGGCGACCCGGAACTGATTACCGTCAAGGGCCAGCGGCTGATCCGCAGTTGCCCGGTGATCATCTACGCCGGCTCGCTGGTGCCTGCGGCGGTGCTCGAAGGTCATCAGGCGCACCAGGTGGTCAACAGCGCCGAACTGCACCTGGAACAGATCATCGACTTGATCAAGGCCGCCCATGCGCAAGGCCAGGATGTGGCGCGCGTGCACTCCGGCGACCCAAGCCTGTATGGGGCGATTGGCGAGCAGATTCGCGATTTGCGTGAGCTGGGCATCCCCTTCCAGATCATTCCCGGTGTCACCGCAGTGGCGGCCTGCGCGGCGCTGCTGGAAACCGAGCTGACCCTGCCGGACATCGCCCAGAGCGTGATCCTGACCCGCTATGCCGACAAAACCAGCATGCCCGCGGGTGAAGACTTCGACAGCCTGGCCCGCCACGGCACGACCATGGCGATTCACCTGGGGGTCAACCACCTGGAGAAAATCGTCGCCGAGTTGCTGCCGCACTATGGCGCCGATTGCCCGATCGCCGTGGTGCACCGTGCGACCTGGCCGGATCAGGATTGGGTGGTGGGAACATTGGCGGATATCGCCGAAAAAGTCGCGGCCAAGGGGTTTCGGCGTACCGCGTTGATCGTAGTGGGTCGAGTGCTGGCCAGTGACACGTTCAGCGAGTCGTCACTGTATCGGGCGGGGCATGCGCACCTGTTCCGACCTTGAGTTTCCACTTCACAAAACCCAATCAATCCGCTGATTTAAATGAATAAATCCAATAAAACTGTAGGAGCGAGCTTGCTCGCGAAAAACGTAAACGATAACGCGCGCTTCCTGAATCAACGCGGCGCCTGTGAGTTTTTCGCGAGCAAGCTTGCTCCTACAACATTAGGGCAAGCCCCCCGTCACACTTAATCCTTGTTTTTTCAAGCATAAAAAAACGGCGCTCACGGGGCGCCGTTTTTTGTCGCAGTGAACACCTTACTCAGTAGTAGGCGTTTTCTTTCTGCGTGTGGTCGGTCACGTCACGTACACCCTTGAGCTCGGGAATGCGTTCGAGCAGGGTGCGCTCGATGCCTTCACGCAGGGTCACGTCCGCTTGGCCGCAGCCTTGGCAACCGCCGCCGAACTTCAATACGGCGATACCGTCATCCACTACGTCGATCAGGCTCACCTGGCCGCCGTGGCTGGCCAGCCCCGGGTTGATCTCGGTTTGCAGGTAGTAGTTGATACGCTCATTGACCGGGCTGTCGGCGTTGACGTTCGGCACCTTGGCGTTGGGCGCCTTGATGGTCAATTGGCCTCCCATACGATCAGTGGCGTAGTCGACCACGGCATCGTCAAGGAAGGCTTCACTGAAGGCATCGATATACGCGGTGAAGCTTTTGAGCCCCAGGGCGGTGTCTTCAGGCTTTTCTTCCCCAGGCTTGCAGTAGGCAATGCACGTCTCGGCGTACTGGGTGCCAGGCTGGGTAATAAAGACGCGGATACCGATACCCGGGGTGTTCTGCTTGGACAGCAGGTCAGCCAGGTAATCGTGGGCGGCGTCGGTAATGGTTATGGCAGTCATGGAAACTCCTCACAGGCTTGCCGGCAGTTTACGCCAAATTATTACGCAGGTACAAAGTCCGAGTGTTTTTGTCGGAAAAGCATCCCGGGGGCCGCGTCCTGCTGAGTCCTTCAGCAATACCTATCTATGTAGCACTTGTGAGGATGCACATCTCTCTAGCATGACATCGCGATCTTAATTGCTCACTCGCGAGGTTTTAATGAAGCCCACACTTTCCCGACTCATGTCCAAGAGCCCACCTGCGCGCCTGTCGGACCTCGATCACCTGCTGGACCATCTGGCGAGCCTGATCCAGGGCCCGACACTTGAGAACGCGCTGAAGTCTTACTACTGCCCTCCAGCAGACTCGGGACTGGGCCGCGAATGCAAAGCCGCTGTTCGCGTGCTTAAAATCCTGGAAGAGGATGACGACTTCAATACGTTCCTCAGTGCAAAACCCTCGCCCAACCACTCTCCGCTCGGCGATTTCCCTTACGACTTTCTGTCCGACCTGCTCAGTACGTCGAAATCACCTATCCCTGACCCGGCGGAAGTGTTCGACATTGGCGGTCATCCGGTTGTGTTGCGCAAAGCGCCGCTCTACTGGGCCAACCAGATAGACATCCTGCTGGACGTCTACCGCAAAGTCGGCAACGGCGTCAAAAGCGACGGCTCAGTGCGCCTTGATCTGGTATTGGCCTATTACGCAATCATACCCGCCGCCCCAGCAACCCTGGCCCAGTGGAAAGCTGTGCAATATTACCTGCAGGAATATCGGGCGCTTTGCCAACTGGGTCACGATGGCCATGTCAGCGACCTGGAACACTTGCTGGGGCCTGAGGATGACAGAATCATCAAACAAGTCGTGCGCGACCTCGAGCGCGACAAGGCCCAGTCGTTGTTCGCACAAGTCGTCCCCCAGCGGTTGACCCCTGCGCAACAAGCAGCACTCGACACCACCCCCACCGTACTCCTGGAACAGATCCTCAATACCCCCGAAAACCTGGCATTGGGCCAATCCATCGCCGTGGCCCTGGACTGGTATGGCGCCAGCGATGGCCAAGCGTGCCTGCAAGCCGTCAAGGTCAAACTGCTCTGGCGCGCACTCTGGCTGACGATCACGCCAGACGCCCATTCACTCAACGACAACGAACTCAAAGCGTTCATCCCCCCGGCGGTCAACTATGGGTTCATTCGTCAGTCGTTGAACAAGGAGTATGAGCGCTCATTACGCCTCAATGCCTCGACGGCGCGCCTGGCCGTCTGCGTGCTCAAGGCCAATGTTCCCAGTGAAGTATGGGTCGAGGGCATTCCAGATGAATTGCCTTACGGCACCTCCAGCGCATGGGTCAACTTCAAAAGCGGATTTATCCTGGCCGAGTCGGTCGCCCCGGGCTCATCAAGGCATATGACGTTCGAGCAACTGCTCAATCTGCCAGGTGAGTTCCTTCGTGTGTATGCCGACGAACCAGCACAACAAACCCTGGTGGTTGCGGCAAAAATCCAACCGACGCTCAGTTGGGCAGTAAACACTGGCCTGCTGCCGGTAAGCCGGTACGGCCACTCCAGCAAAGAAATCGAACACGCATTGGCTGCCCTGGAACAGCATGAAAGCGAGACGGTGACGGCGACGCAAAACCTCGTACTGCAACCACCCAGTCGTTTTCGTTTCAACTCGGACACTGAGTATGACCAGGCTTTCAATGACTACCTGCAAACCCCAAGAGCGGCCTACAAAACCCTGATAACCGGGTTGCTGGCGCAGTTTGCGCCGTTATGGCCGGGCAATAGCGACCATGACGAAATCACGGTGTATTCGTTACGCCAACCTCTGCATGACGTCCAGGTCGAGCATGAAAACAAGCACAACACTGACGCCGTTCGCGGGCGCTCGGGGTTTATCCTGCGTCTGGCGAGCGCTGACCATCCGTACACCCTGCGCTACATCGAGGTATTTCCGAACGCCGGCATTGTTCGCGTGCGCGAAGACCTCAAAACCCTGTTGGTGGGCGGCGAGGTAAAAGTCGAACGTGTTGGCGGGGCCACCCGCTCAAGTCGAGGCAGCTTCAGAAAAGGTACCGAACTGCCATTTGACTGGAAAGCCTATAAAGACGCCGTGAAGCCTGAGCCCGACCAGACAGCCACCCTGATCGTCGAGCAAGTCGGGCAGGTGATGCCGGCGCTCATCGCATCCCAGGATGAGCAAGCGCCACAAGCCCCACCGCCGCTGCCCCCTGCGCAACCCCTGTCACGGGCCGCCAATTTCCGCCAATCCCCCAGGATTGAGGCACTGGCTGAGATGATCGCGCGCGAGTTGTTCTTTTGCGATGAAAAGATCCTGCTGGAGAAAACCCGTAAAGCCTCACGGAGCATGGATATCGGCCGTGACTTTCTTGAAGACATTTCTTACTGGGGAAAAATGTTCGTGCCGTTCTGGGGCTCCATCGACGACCTGGCCTCAGGCGATCCTCAACGTATCGAGTCAGGTGGACTCGGCCTTTTTACCGATATCGTGTCGTTCGGTGTGCCCATCGGCAAGTACATTGCCGGCTGCACGCGCGTAGTGGTCCAGGCAGGCAAGGCCGGCATCCGCCTTGCGTTGCCGCACTTCACCGCACTGACCAGAAAGCTGATCACCGCCACGTTGCAGGAACTCAACCCCCTGGCTGCCGTGGCCGCGGTATTGAAGCTGGGGCGATTCGCCCTGATCAAACTCGGCACGGCAACCCTGCGCCAGGCCAGCAAGGGGCTCGCGCAGTTGCGCGACGGGAGTGTCGCAGCCCGCCACATGATCTCCGTCGACCCGCGCATCTGGTCACCGGGCCAGGCCGGCGACCGCTTGTTTACGGTGGACGGTTTCCCCAACATCCCCATGCGCAATGTCGGCAGCCTGGAAGCACCGGACTATCGGCTGATTGACGCCGGCTCCAACCGTGTTTTCGGGCCACGCTTTCGCGAGCCGGTCACGGTTATCAGCAACACAAGCCCGCTGATCCGCAAGTACGCCGTGGACCCTCACTGGATTGCCGGGCTCAAGCCCGATTCCCGCGGGATCTTTTTCCGTGCGGAGTACAACCAACGGTTCATCTGCAATATCGATGACAGAGGCACGATCTCGGTGTATCAGGTGCGGGACAACTCCTACGGTTTTATCCAGGAGACCGCCGCCGGCGCCGACAACAGTTTTTCCGTGGTGCTGGTCAACCCCAGGAAAAACCGGGACCTGTCGATCACGCTATCGTCCGTGGAGCCGGGACACTGGTATTCGAGCCAGATCAAAGTCAGGGGTGGCGCTCCGGAAAAGCCCGACTTCGTCACGCCCCTGATCCTGACGAAATGGACGCAAACCAGTGAAAATGCCCTGAAAAAAACCATGGATGATTTTGTGAGGACCTACAACCTGCACCCCGACGCATTCAGGCAGTTTGTACATACCGGCGACAACCTGACGAGTCGTGGGCGCGCGATGCTGGACCGAGCAGGCACCGCCCGCACGGAAGTCACTTTCGATCATCTGGAGAGTTGGCGCACGACCTCCCAGAAAAACCGCAACACGCTCACCCTGGAGGGATTCGCCGCCGACCACAACCTGGACCCGAGAGCCTTCGCCGAGTATGTAAACCTGGATGGCAGCTATCGGGCAGCCGGAAAGGTACTCGCCCGGCATGCCAGCGGCGGGCAGTTCACCCCGGTGAACCACACCCATCTGCAAGCGTGGCACACCCTCTACAACTCAAATAATTCAAGCTCTTCCATGGCCACCTTTGTTGAAGCAAACGATCTCAACCCGTTGATCTGGCGCACCTATGTCAACGACAACGGCAGCCTGACCCGTGCGGGAAGAGAAATGCGGGTTTTCGGCTCAGGAGACATCGTCGACGAGCCGATCGCCAGGAAACGCCCGGCGCCGCCCCCCCCGCCTGAGCCCCGGCCGGGCGGTTCGAAGCGGCCGCGCCTGGAAAACGTTACCCCCCCCTTACGGCGCCGATCCACGTCTATCACCGCTTCCTACGATCATAGAATCAACAATAACGCGCCGATCCTGCAGGACCCGAACGATGTCCGGCACAGCCTGACCCGGGAGCTCGAAGGCCCACCGGAAAAAATCAGGATCACCGATGACAATCAATTTTTTGATGAATTCAAAGGCCATCAATATATCGAGGTCAAGGACGCTGCAACCAAAAGCATCCGCGAATGGATCGCCAGGGAAGGTAATCATCATCGCACGCTCGATCGAGTGCTTGAGGTCAAGAAGCTTGATGAGGGCCCGGAACGCGGTCTGTCGGTGGTCGCCAAGACCGATATCAAACGCTTCGACGTCCTCGGGCCCTACACCGGCAAGTTGCACTTGAAAAAGGCTTCGAAGGATGCCGAGATAATGGAAAAAGGTAAGCAGGCAGTCGGTACTTATCTATTCAAGACAAACACCAAGGGAGCGTATATCAGCGGTCACGGCAACAGCAATATCCTTAGCCTGGTTAACGCGGTCAATGTACCGGGCATCCCCAACGTCGGTATCGAGAACGTGGGTTCCTTGCATGTAGGAAAGTACATGGTGTTCCTGCTCGCGTGGAGGGATATTCCTGCCGGGACGGAGTTGCTGATGGACTATGGGAAAGATTACTGGAAGTACATAAAGCCCTGAGACCGTCCCCCCCTTGCCCGTACAGCAGGTCACTCCGGCAGGCCCAGCGGGATTGTTCACCGCATCACTCCTTTTTCCCTGGGAAACCGTTGATTCCGGGGGCGCGTCAACTCTCACATCCAGCGCTTTGAAGGGATTCATGGCGCGCGACGCTCTCCCTGTCCCCTACATCAGCGTTCCTGAACACCTCACGAGGTTTTAATGAACCGTACCCTCTCCCAACTTCTGTCCAGAACCGCACCGAGGCGGCCATCGGACATTGATCATCTACTCGATTTCGTGACAAAACTGATGTTCGACGTTCCCGGCGCAACGGCGTCCACCGCCTATTATCGGCCCCCGGTGGACTCCGAATTAGGCCGCGAATGCAAAGACGCCTTTCGCGTTCTCGGCCTCCTTGAGGCCGATGAAGATTTCCTGGCGTTTGTGAATCAAACACCGAAAACCAACAACTCTCCACTCGGTGACTTCCCTTACGACTTTCTATCCCAACTGCTGAGTTCGAGCAGATCGCCCATTCCCTCGCTGCCTGAAGTGTTCGACATCGGCGGCAAGCCGGTGGTGCTACGTCACGCCCCGCTGTATTTCGCCAACCAGATTGATGTGTTGCTGGCGATCCACCAAACCGTCGGGAACGGGATCAAAAGCGATGGCACCGTACGGGTGGATCTGGTCCTTGCGTATTACTCGATCACCCCCTCCACACCCACCACCGAGGCGCACTGGAAGGCCGTTGAAAATAACCTGCGAGAACATCGGGCGCTGTATGCCCTGGGGCATGATGGGCATGTCAGTGACCTGGAGCACTTGCTGGACCCCGAAGATGACAAGAGCATCCTGAGCGTCATACGGCAAATAGAGAGTGAGGCGCAACAGGCGCTGTTCGCCCGGGTAATGCCCAAACTGCTCACGCCTGCACAGCAAACCGACCTCGACAGCCGGCCCACTGTGCTGCTGGAGTGGATTCTCAGTCGGCCAAGGAATTTGGCGCTGGGCCAACGTATCGCCACGGCGCTGGACTGGTATGGCGCCGAAGACGGCGAAGAGTGCCCGAGCGAGGTCAAGGTAAAGCTTCTATTGCGGGCGCTCTGGTTGACGATCACGCCCGATCCCCACTCCTACAACGATAATGAACTCAAAGCGTTCATACCTCCTGCGGTCAGCTACCGGCGGATTCGTCAATCATTAATCAAGGACTACCAACGCACACTGGCGCTGAGCCCGCACGCCGCGCGTCTCGCCATGTGTGTGGCCAAGGCAAACGTTGCCAGCGAAGTGTGGGTTGAGGACATTCCTGACGATTTGCCCTATGGCACCTCCAGTGCGTGGGTCAACTTCAAAAGCGGTTTTATCCTGGCCGAGGCCATTGCTCCCGGATCGTCTCGGCACCTGACGTTCGAGCAGTTGCTCAACCTGCCGGCCGAGCTTTTACGCGTGCATGCTGACAGCCCGAGGCAGCAGGCGCTGGTGGCGGCCGCCAAAGTCACACCGACGCTGACCTGGGCAGTGGAAAACGGCGTACTTCCCGTGAGCCGCTCAGGCTATTCGCGCGGCGACATCGAAAAGGCACTGCACGCGCTGGAGCAACACGAAAGCGAAATGAAGACCGCCGTGCAGAACCTTGTACTCAAGCCGCCCAGCCGCTTTCGTTTCGCCTCGGATGCCGAGTTTGATCGGGCATTTGGTGAGTACCTGGAAACCCCCCGTGAAGCTTATAAAACCCTGATCAAGGGGTTGCTTGCGCAGTATTTACCCTTGTGGCAAGGCAACATCGACTGCGATGAAGTAACGATCTACACCCTGAGAGAGCCCTTGCATGACACGCAGCTTGAACACGAAAACAAACGCAACACCGATGCCGTACGCGGGCGCGCCGGGTTTATCATCCGCATGGAATGCCCGCTGGTTCCCGGCCCTCCCAAGTACATCGAAATGTTCCCCGGCATCGGCGCCGTTCGCCTGCGTGATGACATCAAAGACCTGCTGACAGGCGGAGAAATCAAAGTTGAACGGGTGGGTTCCAGTACCCGACCGGGCCGAGGAAGCTTCAGGAAAGGCACCGAAGTACCCTTTGACTGGAATGCTTATCGCCACGCCGCAAGACCTGCCCTCGACCAGACCGCTACCTTGATCATCGAGCAACTCGGCCAGCCTCTGCCCGGCGTCATCACCGCCCCACCCACACAGCCGCAGAGCGCATCCGGCCAGCCGGCACAGGTGCAGTCGTTTGCCCCCAACACGCTGCACTCGACGCGTGCCGAGGCGCTGGCGAGCATGATCGCGCGCGAACTGTTCTTCTGCGATGAACAAACATTGCTCGAGCAAACCCGCAAAGCCACCAGAGAGATGGATATCAGCCGCGACTTTGTGGAAGACATTTCGTTTTGGGGAAAAATGTTTGTGCCGTTCTGGGGATCAATTGACGAGTTGAGCTCCGGCGATCCACAGCGAATCGAGTCTGGAGGCCTTGGTCTTTTCACCGACATCGTGTCCTTTGGTGTGCCTATCGGCAAATACATTGCAGGCTGCACGCGGTGGGTGGTCCACGCCGGCCAGTCGGGTATCCGTCTCGCTTTACCTCATCTGTCCAGTTTGACCAAAAAGCTGGTCATTTCCATTTTTCAGGAACTCAACCCTCTGGCGGCAGTATCCGCGATACTCAAACTGGGACGCTTCGGCCTCATCAGCCTGGGCAGCATTGCGCTGCGGCATGCTCGCCTGGGCATTGCGCAGTTGCGTGACGGAGCGGTTGCGGCCCGCCATATGGTTTCAGTCGACCCGGCGGTATGGACGCCGCGTCAAGTCGGTGATCAATTGTTTACAGTGGATGGTTTTGCGAACATCCCCATGCGCAACGTCGGCACCCTTGACGCCCCCGACTACCGGCTGATCAACGCTGACTCCAATAGCGTATTCGGCCCACGCTTTCGCGAGCCTGTGACAGTCATCAGCAACAGTAACCCGCTGATCAAACAATACGCGGTCAAGCCACACTTGATCAGTGGCCTCAAGCCAGACATCCGCGGTGTGTTTTTCCGACCAGAATACAACCGGAAGTTCATCTGCAACGTCGATCACAAAGGCCGCATTGCGGTATACCAGATCAGAGAGCAGGGCTACGGTTACCTGGAGGAGATTGCAGAAGGCACGCAGAACAGTTTTTCGGTGGCCCTGGTAAACCCGCGCAACAACCTGACCCTGCCTGTCAATCTGACGTCGGTAAAATCTGGGCACTGGTACTCGGTCAGATTGCAAGGCGGGGCGCCAGACAAGGACAGCATCATCCCACCATCAGTGCTGACCAAATGGTCCGAAGAAAGTGAAAATACGCTGAATCGCGCGATGCGTGCATTCGAAAGAAAACACAAGCTGGACCCCTCTGTATTTCGACAATTCGTTCACGCTTCAGACCACTTGACACCCCTTGGGCGCAAGGTCCTCGACCGTGCAACCCATGCTCGCACGGAGGTGACCTACGCCGACACAGAAAGCTGGCGCGCGCTGTCGCAAACAGAACGTAATGCACTGACCCTTTCAGGGTTCTGTGCCCAACGCAACCTGGACCCCAGACTCTTTGGCGAGTACATGAACCTGCAGGGTGTCTATAGCGCTCATGGAAAAGTCTTCGCCAAAAACGCCAAAAACGAGTCGTTCAACCTGCTGACCTACAAACACTTGAACGACTGGAACAACCTTCGAAACTCCAGGGACCTGAAGCCTTTGATGACGACGTTTGTCGAACAGCATGACCTCAACCCAGTGCAATGGAGTATCTATGTCAAAGACAACGGCAGCCTGACCAGGGCCGGTAAAAACCTATTGCAGCTCTGGCCCAACACGCCATCAGGGTCGTTGATCGCGCGCAAAGGTTCGCTACTTATCGACGGGCCAGGCAGTCCGAAGCGCCCGCGTACCGAAACCCCGGAGATAGCCGGCCAACTCCCCTCGACATCAACTGCCCCCTCCTACGGTCATCAGATCAACAACAATGCTGCGATTCTCCAGGACCCCAACAACGTCGAACTCAGCTTGACGAGTCGTCTGGAAGGGCCGGTTGAAAACATCGAAATCGTTGCCGACCACAACCTGTTCAACAGCTTGCCTGCCCCGCGCCGTATGAAAGTGCGCAATGCGGTGACCAAGAGTATCCAGCAATGGATCACCGAAGAAGGCCGGCATCATGACAGGCTCGACCGTACCCTGCAGGTGACGAAGTTACCCTACGGCCCGGAACGAGGCCTCTCGGTAGTCGCCAGGGTGGACATTGAACCCTTTGAGGTCATTGGGCCCTATACCGGCAAACTGCATGTCAACCGGCACTCGCTGAATGAAGAAATAGTGGCGAAAGGTAAAGAGGGAGCGACAGCCGTCAGCACTTTTTTATTCGAGACGGCCACCCAGGGTGCGACCCTCAGCGGCCACGGCAACAGCAATGTGCTGAGCCTGATCAACGCGACCCGCGTGCCTGATGCTGTAAGCCAGGGGATCGAAAACGTAAGGTCCGTGAGGGTCGGCAACTATATGATTTTTCTCGTCGCCTCGAAGAAAATTCCTGCCGGGACAGAGTTGCTGATGGACTACGGCAAACACTACTGGAAATACATCGGCCAGTGATCCAGCGCCGCGCCAGCCACAACCGATTAGCCGACCGTATCAATAAACGTAGCTACAGGTTCTCATACCGGTTCATGTCCAATACGCCCTCTTCCTCGGGCGTGGTTTCGTGGATGTACCGTGACAGGTCGTGGAAGTAGTCCCAGAACTGCGGATGGCTGCGGCGCACGCCCCAGCGATCGACAATTTTCTCGAAGCGTTTGGCGCTCTTGGCCTGCTCCATCTGCGCCACAAACTCCGGCACTTGCTGGGTGGGAATGTTGAACATGAAGTTCGGGTAACTGCTCAATACGCCCGGGTAGATAGTCACAGTGTCCAGCCCCGGTTGATAGCGGTAGGCCTCGCCCAACAGAAACGCTACGTTACTGTGAGCCCGGTTGCGCAGCATGCTGTAGAACACCCGTTCGCCGCTGGGCGTTTCAATGCGCAGCATGGTGGCTTCAGGCAGTTGCTCGATAACCTTGAGACCCGCCGCCGGGCGCGATGTCAGGCGGCTCAGCGCCTGCTCCGCGTCCTGCAGGGCCGGTGCGATGCCGTCACGCGAGCAAAAGGCGCCGGCGCAGCGGTTGATCGGGTCCGGGCTGGCATTGAGGTTGCCGTAGCGGGCCAACAATTGGTTGGCGAAGTCGCGTTTCGGATCGGTTTCGTTGAGGTGCAAGCCGCTTGGCTTGTCGTCATCGATGGCTTCGTAGTCCAGCCACAGCTTGAGCTTGCCGCTGTTCTGGTACCAGTCGTCCATGAAGCCTTCGCGGCTGTCAGCGGGCATCAGGCGCAGGAAGTTCTGCTCGGCGCCGTTGCGGATCAGGTCGAAGTACAAGCGAGTCTGGGCCTGGTGGGACACATTGCCGAACACGTCGAAATTCACCGCCAACTGGTAATAGGTGCGCTCCAGCAACGGATAGTCGAACAGCCACATTGTCTGCGGCACTGCGCCGATCAGGCCCTTGTTCACCGAGGCGCTGTCGAAATGGCGAAAGATGCTCAGCAAGGCGTTGTCATTGCCCGCCCATAGGGTCGACCAGCCTGGCGCCGGCAGGTCCGCATAGTTGTCACGGCGCAGGGCTTCGTATTGATTGCGCTTGTCGCGATAGGCCAGCCACAGGTTCAGCACGCTGCCCACGTCATCGTTCTGCCCGGGCATGGCCAACAGCGGCGTGGCCTGGCCGCGATAGCGGGCGTCGGTGATGTACAGGTCGTGGTCCGGGTCCTGGAACAGGGTCCAGAAGTTGTCGCGAATTACGTCGGTCGCGATCTGACCACGACACACCGGCCCGCGTATGAACGTGCGCACGAAGTACTCGGCATTATCCAGCATGAACTGGTAGCGGGCCTTGGCCGGGATGGCTTCGAAGGTGGCGAACGGATTGGCACGGCTGCCGGGGCCATAGCCCGGCAAGGCTGTCACTTGCCAGTCACCGGCGTAGAACAGCGCCTTGATACGCGCCATTTTCGCGGCGCTGAACGGGTAAGTAATATGAGTTTTATGCACGATCACGCCCTGCACCGGCCACAGCCGGTAGTACACCTGGGTGCCGGGGTCGTCGTTGGGGCGGCGCGTGGCGATCAGATCGATAGGCTGGCCGCTCGGCGTGCGTGAGCGAACCCACTGGAAATAATGCCCCGGTTCACCGTTTTCGAAATAGAGGTGGGCGAGGAACAAATGCTCGAACAACCAGCGCGCCACCAGGCTTTCACGAGCGCCCGGCTGGTTGAACAGGTTTTCCCACTGCTGTACCTGCAGGGCTTCCCGGGCACTGGGCGCCAGGCCTTGCTCGTCGATCGACGCACCGGAGGCCAGCCAGCGTTGCAGCGTCTGGTATTGCTGGTCGGTCAGGCCGGTGACCGCCAGCGGCATGCCTTCCCTGGGGTGGGCGCCGGCGTAGGCGTTGAACTCACCGGGCACCGCACACATGTTGGCGCGGTTCAAGCCCAGCACAATCTCATCGGGAAGCTTGGCATTGGGTTGCAGCGGGGCGTTATGGCCCAGCTCCAGCATGCGCGTCATCAAGGCGGCCTGGCTGCCCTGGGCATCCAGCACTGAATAGAACCCCTTCTGCTGCCAGGCCTGTTTGCCGAACGCGTCATAAAACAAGCGCGTGGTCGGCGTGGCAGTGCTGCGCTCACCGTCATACACCGGCATCTTGCTTGCGCCCCGCACCGCGCCCTCGGCACTGCCCAGGTTGAGCTGGCAGGCGGAGTCGTAGCAGGCATGGCATGCCACGCACTTCTCGGTGAAGATCGGCTGGATATCGCGGGTGTAGGAAATTGCCGAAGCGGGGCGGTCTACCGGCACAGCCTCTGCCTGCACGGTACTGGCCATCAAGGCCAGAACGGCGCTGACAATTAAACGAAGTGACATGTATCCGGTCCCGATTCAAGGCGTGCGATGTGAAGTGGCGGTGATTCTACCGAGCCATGACCGCCTGCAACATGAGCGATATTCATGCAGAACGCCGCATGCTCAAATCCGGCACAGGTTTGTTATCATTCACGCCCCCCGAAATGCCTGACCAGAGTAGTCCCATGTCCGATCGTAGCGCTCGTCTGCAAGCCCTTCACCACGCCCTCAAGGAACGCATCCTGATCCTGGACGGTGGCATGGGCACGATGATCCAGAGCTACAAGCTCGAGGAACAGGACTACCGTGGCAAACGCTTCGCCGACTGGCCGAGCGACGTCAAGGGTAATAACGATCTGCTGGTACTCACCCGCCCCGATGTGATCGGTGGGATCGAAAAGGCCTATCTGGATGCGGGTGCGGATATTCTCGAAACCAACACCTTCAACGCCACGCGGATTTCCATGGCCGACTACGGCATGGAAGCGCTGGCCTATGAACTCAACGTTGAAGGCGCACGCCTGGCCCGCAGGATCGCCGACGCCAAGACCGCCGAGAACCCGGCCAAGCCGCGCTTCGTCGCTGGCGTACTCGGCCCCACCAGCCGCACCTGCTCGCTGTCGCCGGACGTGAACAACCCCGGCTACCGCAACGTGACCTTCGATGAACTGGTGGAAAACTACACGGAGGCCACCAAAGGCCTGATCGAAGGCGGCGCCGACCTGATCCTGATCGAAACCATCTTCGATACGCTTAACGCCAAGGCCGCGATCTTCGCCGTGCAAGGCGTGTTCGAGGAACTGGGCGTCGAACTGCCGATCATGATTTCCGGCACCATCACCGATGCCTCCGGCCGCACCCTGTCGGGCCAGACCACCGAAGCATTCTGGAACTCCGTGGCCCACGCCAAGCCGATCTCGGTCGGCTTGAACTGCGCCCTCGGTGCCAGCGAACTGCGCCCCTACCTGGAAGAGCTGTCGAACAAGGCCAACACCCACGTATCCGCCCACCCGAACGCCGGCCTGCCCAATGAATTCGGCGAGTACGACGAACTGCCCTCGGAAACCGCCAAGGTCATCGAAGAGTTCGCCCAGAGCGGTTTCCTGAATATCGTCGGCGGTTGCTGCGGTACCACGCCGGGCCATATCGAGGCCATCGCCAAGGCCGTGGCCGGCTACGCACCACGGCCGATCCCGGACATTCCCAAGGCCTGCCGCCTGTCCGGCCTGGAGCCGTTCACCATTGATCGCAGTTCGTTGTTCGTCAACGTCGGCGAGCGCACCAACATCACCGGCTCGGCCAAGTTCGCCCGCCTGATCCGTGAAGACAACTACACCGAAGCCCTCGAGGTCGCCCTGCAGCAGGTAGAAGCCGGCGCCCAGGTGATCGACATCAACATGGACGAGGGCATGCTTGATTCGAAGAAGGCGATGGTGACCTTCCTCAATCTGATTGCCGGCGAGCCGGACATCTCCCGTGTACCGATCATGATCGACTCCTCCAAATGGGAAGTGATCGAAGCCGGCCTCAAGTGCATCCAGGGCAAGGGCATCGTCAACTCGATCAGCATGAAGGAAGGCGTCGAGCAGTTCATTCACCACGCCAGACTGTGCAAGCGCTATGGCGCCGCCGTGGTGGTGATGGCGTTCGACGAAGCCGGCCAGGCCGACACCGAGGCGCGCAAGAAAGAAATCTGCAAGCGCTCCTACGACATCCTGGTCGATGAAGTCGGCTTCCCGCCGGAAGACATCATTTTCGACCCGAATATCTTCGCCGTCGCCACCGGCATCGAAGAGCACAACAACTATGCCGTCGACTTCATCAACGCCTGCGCCTATATCCGTGACGAGCTGCCGTATGCGCTGACCTCCGGTGGCGTGTCCAACGTGTCGTTCTCGTTCCGCGGCAACAACCCGGTGCGCGAGGCGATCCACTCGGTGTTCCTGCTGTATGCGATCCGCAACGGCCTGACCATGGGCATCGTCAACGCCGGTCAGTTGGAGATCTACGACCAGATCCCCGCCGAGTTGCGCGATGCAGTGGAAGACGTGGTGCTCAACCGCACCCCGGACGGCACCGACGCCCTCCTCGCCATTGCCGACAAGTACAAGGGCGACGGCAGCGTCAAGGAAGCCGAGACCGAAGAGTGGCGCGGCTGGGACGTCAACAAGCGCCTGGAACACGCGCTGGTCAAGGGCATCACTACCCATATCGTTGAGGACACCGAGGAGTCGCGCCTGTCGTTCGCGCGCCCGATCGAAGTGATCGAAGGCCCGCTGATGTCGGGCATGAACATCGTTGGTGACCTGTTCGGCGCCGGCAAGATGTTCCTGCCACAAGTGGTGAAATCGGCCCGGGTGATGAAACAGGCCGTGGCCCACCTGATCCCGTTCATCGAGCTGGAGAAAGGCGACAAGCCGGAGGCCAAGGGCAAGATCCTGATGGCCACGGTCAAGGGCGACGTGCACGACATTGGCAAGAACATCGTCGGCGTGGTGCTCGGGTGCAATGGCTATGACATCGTCGACCTCGGCGTGATGGTGCCGGCGGAGAAGATCCTGCAGGTCGCCAAGGAGCAGAAGTGCGACATTATCGGTCTGTCCGGCCTGATCACGCCGTCCCTGGATGAGATGGTGCATGTGGCCCGCGAGATGCAACGCCAGGACTTCCACCTGCCGCTGATGATCGGTGGCGCCACCACCTCCAAGGCGCATACGGCGGTGAAGATCGAGCCCAAGTACAGCAATGACGCGGTGATCTACGTCACCGATGCCTCCCGTGCCGTGGGCGTGGCTACCCAGTTGCTGTCCAAGGAACTGAAGGCCGGTTTCGTCGAGAAGACTCGCCTGGAATACATCGACGTGCGCGAGCGCACCTCCAACCGCAGCGCCCGCACCGAGCGCCTGAGCTACCCGGCAGCCATCGCCAAGAAGCCACAGTTCGACTGGAGCAGCTACACCCCGGTGGTGCCGACCTTTACCGGCGCCAAAGTGCTGGACAATATCGACCTCAACGTCCTGGCCGAGTACATCGACTGGACGCCGTTCTTTATCTCCTGGGACCTGGCCGGCAAATTCCCGCGCATCCTTGACGACGAAGTGGTGGGTGAAGCCGCCACCGCGCTGTACGCCGACGCCCGGGAAATGCTCAGGAAGCTGATCGACGAACAACTCATCAGCGCCCGCGCCGTGTTCGGTTTCTGGCCGACCAACCAGGTGCAGGACGATGACTTGGAGGTGTATGGCGACGATGGCCAGCCGATTGCCAAGCTGCACCACCTGCGCCAGCAGATCATCAAGACCGACGGCAAGCCGAACTTCTCCCTGGCCGACTTCGTCGCGCCTAAAGACAGTGGCGTGACCGACTACATCGGTGGCTTTATCACCACCGCCGGCATCGGCGCCGAGGAAGTGGCCAAGGCCTATCAGGACGCGGGCGACGACTACAACTCGATCATGGTCAAGGCCCTCGCCGACCGCCTCGCCGAAGCCTGCGCCGAATGGCTGCACCAGCAAGTGCGCAAGCATTATTGGGGCTACGCCAGGGACGAGCAACTGGACAACGACGCGCTGATCAAGGAGCAGTACAGCGGCATCCGCCCTGCCCCCGGCTACCCGGCGTGCCCGGATCACACTGAAAAAGCCCAGTTGTTCCAATTGCTCGACCCTGAGGCCCGCGAAATGCAGGCCGGCCGCAGCGGCGTATTCCTCACCGAGCACTACGCGATGTTCCCGGCGGCGGCGGTCAGCGGCTGGTACTTTGCCCACCCGCAGGCACAGTATTTTGCGGTGGGCAAAGTCGACAAGGATCAGGTTGCCAGCTACACCGCGCGCAAGGGTCAGGACCTGAGCGTGACGGAGCGCTGGCTGGCGCCGAACCTGGGCTACGACAACTGACGGCCCGCCCGGCTCGTCACTGCCGCGACGACGGACCCGGCTGTGGCGACGCCGGGCCTGGCTGTGGTAACGCCGGGACCTCCCTGCGCGACAAATCCTGCAGCAGACTCACCCGAGCGCGAGTTCGTTTAGCGGCCAAGTCGAACAGTTCGTCATAGTAGGACTTCTCGCTATCGGTGTTCGGCTTCCTGTTCTCATACTTGGTCTCCAACTCCTCATGATCCGCGTCAGCATTGCTCTGCAGGGTCTGAAACTCATCGGGGTAGCGTTCCTTCAGGTATCTGGCCCAATAGTCGCGGGCAACCAGGCTTTCATAGAACGCATCCGACGCTTCGGCCGCAAGTACCCGGGCACGGGTATCGATCACCAACTGCCCGCTGATCGGTCGAGCATAGGTCATGTGCCTGGGTTGCCCCGGCAGCTCAAGCCCGTCGGGCCAGCCACGCGTCATGCCGATCCGGTATTGCAGTCTCACTTCGGCGCGGTCCTGCCCTACGGCCCTGGTCTCGGCCAATGAATCCACCTGGTCCAGCCGGAACAATTGCCGGGACAATTCGAGCAGACGTTGGCCTCTTGTTTGCAAATCGAGCGTCGCAACCCCGCTCAGCACATTCGATTCGAACACCAGCACTTCCATTGAGCTGAACGTGAGGATGCGTCCGTCGATACAGGTGCCGTGGGTTTCAGAGGCCACGAACAACACCTCGCGCATCTGCGCATCGCCGGCAGCCGCCTCGATCACCGTCCATACCCGCCGGGTCAGATCAGCCGCCACATACCGGTACTCATCGGTATCGCGCAGTCGTTCGAGCAGATGGAAAAACGGCTCATGGCCCGGCTCATCGACCAATTGCTGCCACAACTGCCGCCTGGAGGCGGCCAGGTCCTGCGGCGAGTGCGCCAGCCACGACGCCAACACCGTCTCCCCTGTATCCCCAACCGGATCAAGAATAACTTCCAGCGGTTGGTAAGCATCGCCGTCGTCATACCCATGGGCTTCCCCCTCAAACCCTTCAATCCATCCGTTGATCTCGCTCCTGCTCCACCCCATCACATCGCCCGTGCCATATCCCCTTAGCCGTTCGAAACTTTCACGTGAAAGGGCCCCGTTTTCGGACAGGTCGGTGCCCTGTACCAGTGCGTCGTGGCTGCCATCGAGCAATTCGTCGGGAAATGTTTCCAGGTGATTGCGGCGCAGGTTCAGCGTGCGCAGGTTCGGCGCAGCCAATGCGCCAGCTGGCCAGTTTTCAAGGCTATTGCGGCTAAGGTCCAGGTGCTCAAGCCGAGTGAAGGCCTCGGTGCTGAACTCACGCAGGTCATTCCCGGACAGGTCCAACCGGCGCAAGTGATCGCCCCCCAATTGACGATACAAAGGCTGAGGATCGCTGATGGCATTGGAAGCCAGCTCCAGCTCCTCAAGCTGAGTCATGCGCGCCACGGCTTCAGGAACGGCGTCAAGGCTGTTACCACTGAGCATCAGTTTGCGCAACGCGGGGAAACTGTGGAGAAAACTTTCGGCGCCCGACACGGTGCACTGCACACCGGTTAAGTTCAGCGTATGCACATTATTGAACTGCAGCGTCAGGGCGGGCAGGTCACGGGCTTGCAGGCCTTGCAGGCTCAACGCATAACCGTCTTCGGCTGACACATTGGTTTGCCAGCACTCAACGATATTGAGCGCGATCCGTCGACGTTGGTCGGCCATCTGGCTGAAGTCGGCGAGATCGGTATCGGCCAATTCGCATTTATACAGCCAGCCGTTCAGCTGGCGCGTCAAAGACCTGTATTCCTCGTGCCAGGCAGTCAACAGGCTATCGATTTGGGAGTCATCCGTGCCTACCTCGCGCAGTTTCTCGAACCATTGCTGCGCGTCTTGTTCACTCAACGATGGGCTCATCTGCTGCAGTCGTGGGACAAACCCTTCAGCCCCTTCGGCCACTGCAATCGGCTCAGGCAATGGCAACAGATAACGGGTCATCGTCATGGCTGTTTCCTGCGGGGGAAACACCTGCGGTATATTTTGCGCTTCAAAACCTGCCAATGCGCCGGCCGGTAAACCCTGGGCGCTCTCGACCCGCTCGCGCGCAGCCACCAGCGCAGCCTCACCCGAGGCACTGAAGGGATTCCCTGCCAAGTTGGTTTTCATCAGGATCGTATCGTTGGCCAACACCTGGGGCGGCAAGGTCACCAGCGCATTGTCCCGCAGGTCAAGCCAGGCCAATTGCGGAAGACTCTCTGCGCCGCTCGGCCAGGTCTGCAAGGTTGAACCGCGCATATTCAGCGCCTTGAGCTGCCTCAACGCGCTCACATCGAGGCCTTCGAGCGGCGTATTGCTACGGCTCAAATCCAGCAGTTCCAGGCTGCCCAGGTCATTGAGCTGTGCCTGCAGTCTCGGCATTACCAGGCTGTTATCGGCCATGTCGAGCCGGGTCAAGCCGGGAAGATCGCCAGCACCAATGGGTATTTCAGTCAAGCCAACCCCGTTGAGTTCCAAAGATTGCACGCCGCTGAATGTACCGATGAACGCGCGCGTCTGCTCGGGCGTTTTCCCCACCCAGTTCATGCGTAACGTGCGTACATGAGCAAAACTGGCTGCCGGTAACTGGGGCAGCTCAACCGTGATCGGTTGCGCCCCAGAGCCCATCAGTGGATACACCGGTCCTGGTAATTCGAGCACTGACGCCTTGCCCGCTATGCCATATCGTTCACCCACCGCCTCCCACCAATTGGCTTGAAGCTCGGTCAGCACATGCGCACTCGGTCCCTCCTGCCATCGCCCGGACCGCAACCTCATCTGCCGCCCGGTCTTATTGAAAGGCGGGTAGTAGAACGTCTCGAAAATGTTGGCGTACTGATCGCTAAGGCCGTCAATCAGGGCCATTCGTGCCTCTGGGGTTTTCGCGGCGGCCATTATTTTTTCATTCAGTGCGTCAGCCAGAACACTACTGCTACTCAGGGAGCCCAACTCCCCCTTGGCATAGCTACTGACCATCTGGTGCAAATCAACCAGGTGCCCGAGCTCGCCCTGATAAGCGTTGACGTACTCAAACGCCGGTCGGAAGGTTTCCCGGGTGAACTTCGACCAGTCCATTGACAGCCCCGCCCACAGTCGCTCATGCCCGCTATACAGCGTGTCAGGCAGAGCGCCGAGTGAGGTACGGCTCAAATCGAGACGCTCCAGATGAGGCAGGTTCTCGACATTGGTCGGCCACTGGGAAAGGCCTAGAGGCGCGTCGATTTTCAACCGTCGCAACTGCGTCAACGCGGACACGTCAAAGGGTTTGAGTGCGTCCATGGAGAAGCCGCGGTATTCGATATGCAACGCCTCCAGCGAAGTCAGGGTATTGAGCCTTGGGAGAAACTCCGGCGCCAGGTGCTGCGCTGCCGAACTGAACGTCAGGCTTTTGAGACTGGTCATCCTGGAGACCGCCGGGGGCAGTGTCGTCAGCGATGATCGGGCCGTCTGGAAGAACGACCCCCAAGATTGGGACATATCGCCAATCGACAGCGTCTGCACTTCAGGAAACCGCACGAGGAAAGCGTCAACCGCAGCATCGCTCATCGCCCTTCCCAGTACCGTCAAATCACGAATATGGGAAAAATCGGCCGTCAAGGGCGGCAGATGCTCTTCAATGTAGAGATTCAAGCGATCGGCGCCAGCCACCTTTCCTGCCAGCGGCTCCATCCGCCAGGCCTCCTTCAACTGATGTGCCAGGCGGGCTTTTTCATTGAAGAGGGTAGAGCCGGCAGCCGTGCCGCCCTGGGTACCGGCCCACTCGTCGAGTGTCTTCACCAGCGTGTCGTATTCACTCTGACGGTTTCGCAGATAGTTGTAGATTGCCCTGCTGTCCTTGCCCTGCGCTCGCAGGCGTCGGATATAGTCCGCGGCCGGTTCCTCGCTCAAGCCATACAGATCCTGCACGCGTGACTCAAGACTCGGGCCCAGGCCCGCACCTCGTCCGCTGGCGTAATAGCCCAGCAACTTGTCCTTGACCCGTACAGGCGGTTTGAACCCTGTGCGCTGCGGCTCCAGCAGCCGTACTGTCTGGTTACGATAAAGGTCTGCGGACTCGATGATCTTGTCGCGCAGCAGCGCGTTTTGACTCACATCCGGCACACCCAGGCCCTGGCGCACCTCATCGGGCATGGCATGCATGAGCGAGGCATAAAAGTTATCGCCCTGCGTGGGCAGGCTGTTGAGTTCTTCCCCACGCTCATTGAGCGCCTGGAAGCGCGGGCCTTTTTTCACCAGGTACTTCTTGTTTCGGGCCGTATCACTGCCAATGCTGTCCAGCAGCACGCCACTGTCAGTGTCTTCGCGTACTTCCAGGCGCAAGGTGTCCGGCCAACCGGGCAGTTTCTCGAGGGTGTGCAGCGCCAGCCGACGGCTGTCCGCCGAGGCCATGGTTTCGCTGCGTAAACCGGCATACGCCCGCGTCTGTCGCCCTTGAAGCGCGTACCAGCGCGCTTCCTCGAGCATGGTCAAAGGCGCCCGGCGCGTCGCTTCCAGACGTTTGAGGTCAAGCGCGCAAGCGTGGGCCAGGGTGTCCTCGGCGGCAGCTTCGCTGAGCCCGGGACAGATACGTTGCAGCAGTTTGACCTGGCTGCCCGGTGGCTCGGTACCCGCGTAAATGCTGTCAAAAATATCCGGTTTGCGGGCCTGGGCATACTCGGCGAGTTGCTTGCTGAACTCCTGCGGCCGCAGATCACGTACGCGGGCACCTTCGCCGCCCAGCAGATGGGTCACCTGCGATTCATCCAGCGCGGCCAGAATCACCGAGGGCAGTTTCCCGCCCAGTACATCGGCGCGGGTGATCTGGATCGGCGTCTGCGCCACCGCTCCACGCGCCAGGCGACCAGAACCATACTTCACCGAGTCGCCAGCGAGTTCAGGCCCTTCGAATACCTCCAGTACCCGGGTCCTTGGCCAACGTGGCATCTCGGTGACCAAAGGCAGGGCAAATAAATAACGGTCGTCGATCGATTGACTGCCCCGCAACTGCGCGATCACCTGCGAACTGTCTGCGTCGGCCTTGAACAGGCGCATGGCGTCCAGCAGTTCCGGCGGCGGAGCCGCGAGGTCCGTGTGCATCTTACGCAAAGCACTGTCGCTTACCCCGCTGACATCCGCGATCTTGAGCAACTCGGCATCGGAAAACGCTTCGGTTTCATGCCCCATGCGCCGCAACAGCGTCAAGCGGTCCCACTCGGCAGGTCGCTCAAGGGTATGACGCCAGGCGCCCCGGGCGTTGCTTTGCAGAATCGGCTGATACACCTCGGAGCTGGTCGGGTGCTTGATCCGCCACTGCTTGATCGACTCATCGAAAACCTGCTCATAAACCTGACCGCCCTGGCGAACATAGGTCTTGCCATCGAGCGTGTATTGGCCCCTCGCGTTGGGCCCTGACGCCGCCTCCAGCGTCACGGGGCTTTCATAGCCGGTCAAATCCGGCTTCCAGAGGCGGGTCTCGCCATTGGGCAGGGTCACGGGACTGAGGTTTTCGATGACCGGTTCAGCCTTGACAGCCCGGAATTTGCTCACCGCCACTCCCACACCGGCCATGACGGCGATCTGGGCGAGATTTTCCGCCACATCCACCAGATGCGCCTTGGCCGCCCGTTTATCACCCTCGGCCCAGTCGGCCACACCTTCGATGGTCTCCGAGAGCAATTGCTCAGCCATCACTGCCAGCATGACTTCACCCAACACGGGCACGAACATGGAGACCGCGTTGAGCGCCAGCATGCCGATTTCGAACAGGTGCGCCAGTTTGGCCTCGCGCGCCTTGGCATCCACGTCAGCGGTGGGCACCGCATGGGCACGGGCGTCAGCCAGGACCTTGTCACGGTGCTTTTCATACAGGAAGGGCCAAAGGTCGAGCAGCCCGGAAAAGGTGCCTGTACCGCGGTAAGGCATCAAGTTACCGGGCGCCAGGTAAGGGTCGCTTACCGGCTCCATCTTCGCCGGCTTTTCAGGGGGCAGCTCTTTGATACGAGTGATCGACGACAATCCGGACACGAACTCCACGACCGATCGCCAGGGCGAGGTCAATGGCCCACTCGGAGAATCGGCAGACTTTTGCGTGAACTGGCTGAAATAGTAGGGCCTCTGATCATAGGGCAGGAACTGGCTGAAAAACTTCTGGTATGCCGTTGGCGCGGGGTCGTCAGCTGCCATGCCCGCACGGTCAGTGAACTGGCGCTCCAACTCGTCGCGCATGCCTTGGCGGGAGGTATAGCGTTTGAGTGGGTGAGCCGGGTCATTGGGGATGTAGAGGATCAACTCGTCGCTGTACCGGTCACCGATCGAAAAATAGACGCAGCCCGTCAGCCTTTTTTTCATCAGGCTCATGTCGAGAAGCCAGACCCGCTTGCTGCCGATCGTGGGATAAACGTTACCGTTGATCACCGAAAGGATCATGGTGTGATCCGCAGGCTCGATATCCCCACTTACCACGGCGTTGTCGGCGGCCGCCTTCATGGCCGCCTTCTGGCTGGCGATGAAGTGCTGCTGAAGAGGCGGTTCAGGGCGTGTGTCGACCGGGGCAAAGAACGACTTCAGGTAAGTCTGGTACTGCGCGCCAATATCAAGGCTGCGGCACAGGGTCATGAACTGGCTGACCGTCAGGCCCAGGGTGGCCGACTCAAAGGTGCCAGGTGTGTCGGTCTCCAGCACAAACCTTGAGCTCTTGTGGTAAGCGCCAGACTTGCACTCCCAGGCTTCGAAGTTGTGTTGAGCCGCCTGCAGCATCGACAGTTTCAGGACCTCGAACGAGGCGAGTTCCACTTCGGCAACACTGATCTGCAGTGGCCGGCGCAGACAGAGGAAGGTCTTGTCGACATCGGCCTGCACCTGGTACTGGTCTTTCAACGCCTTGAGCAGCAAAGGCCTGGTGAATGCGTCGACGTCCTTGAACGTCGCCATGGTCGTGTCCAATTGGACCTGGGCAACCGTGCTGGCTTTGAAGCTTGCGTTGATGCTGTCGCGCTGTGCAGGCGTGGCGTCCTTGTACCATTGCGGCAATACCGGGACGGTGTCTTTGAGCGCCAACCGACGGGCAGGCGTTGCCTCGACCAGCCATTGGGGTACGGCCTTTTCGAGAAAGTCGCCGTGAATACTCAAAGTCGCTGCGGGCGGCTTGTCAACGGCGGAAAGGGGGGATAAGTCCGGCATGGTGTCACTCCTTTGAAATGGAATGACAGAACATCACGGGGCTCAAGGTGCCAGGTGGTGCATATATGGTCGGCACCGCATGCGAGCGGTCGCCGCCTCGGACCTGTTCGCGGTATCCGAATACCGCACCGCCAATGGCGAAAGTCGATTTCCTAATGGGCTCTCCATCATCGACTTCAGGACAGGAAAGGACTTCGTCATGCCCACCCCAAACACCTCCACGCCTCTGGGCCAATTACCTGCCCAGGCGGTCCATCAACGCTTCGCCACGCGCCCGGCCTTATACTCAGTGGTATTCAATGCGCTGCGCAGCCGCCTTCTGGAGCGCTACCCGTCCCTGGAGCTGGACTTGCTCGCGGTCAAGCTGGCCAGCCCAACCCCCTCCGGCGCTTATACCTACAGACCACTGATGGAAGTCGCTATCGCGCAGGTACTGGACCCGCAACTGCTCGACTGGCGCTCAAAGCGCGAGCTGCCGTACTACCTGACGCAACGGCCGCCTGCAATCCTCAAGCCGGCAGCGCTACCCCTTATTGACATGCAGGTCGTCGCGGGCATCGTCGACCAGGTGCGCGCTTCGCTGTACCTGCATTTCCAGCACGACCTGGCTGATTACTGGAGCGCCATCGACAGCCACGGCCGCAGTCGCTGGCAATGGCTGAGCGAGTTTCTCAACGGCCAAATGACTGCCGCAGCGGCCGGTCAATCAAGCCTGGGCAAAAACCAGCAGGACATGCTGACAGCCGTCGCCACCTGGCCGGTGCGAGTCGAGCGCCTGCCCCACTCATCCCCCACCACCTATGCCTATTTCATTGAAAGCACACTGTCCAAAGGCGCAGAAGAAACACGTCTGCTGACCCCGGACCTGCTGTTGGTACGCGATCAAACCGTTCTGCTGTACAGCGTGGACGGCGTGATTGAGGCGTTTGCCTCCATCGAGGACTTCAGTAAAGCCTGGGGCGCCAGGATGCAGCGCCAATTCCAGTTTGACCACCTCACCTGGAGACGCAACGAGCCTGATGGCAACGTGTTCGAACAACAGGCCGGCCTGATCCTCAATCAGCAGCTGGAAGACCTCGCGGCGCTGACGTTCCAGGGCCAGGACGAAAAAACGCTTGAGCAACGCCTGAACACGTTCACGGACCCGGCGGTTTTCTTTACCCAGGTCAAGACACCTGCGGCCCCGTCCCTGCAGAAGATAGTCGACCAACTGCCTGAATGGCTCACGCAAGCCAGCGCCGATGATCGTTTTGCCTACCACAGGCACCAACAGGACATGGCAAGGGTGCTGCGACAGAACCAGGGGCGCTCGTTCGACGAGGGCATTGAAAACATCCACAGCTTCAGCCGCGCTGCATTGCGCAAGCAGATGCAAATCGATCATGGCGATTTCGACCCCGACGAGGTGGTACTGGACTTTTCCGTCGCTGCCGGCTATCCGGGAGGCGCCGGTATTATCGACCATGTGCAAATGTCGCTGACGCAACTGGCCCTGAAGAACCTGGCCGGCAAGCCCAAAGGAACCCTGAAGCTCTCGACCAAGGGCGCCCAGGCGCTGCCGACATGGCTTGACGAAAACTACCTGCTGGGCAGTACCGGCTTGATTCAGCGTGTCGACATAGGCAGCACCTACCCTCAAAAAATCAAGGACCTGCTGCTGTCCGACAGTGCCGACGCGCGGCGTCGGGAAACGCTGTTTACTCGCGAACTCAAGGTCAAGCTGCCGAGGCAGGCACTGGAATACAAGATCCGACAGCAGCATGGCATCACCGTGACGGGTTATCGCTATGTGAAAGCGTTGATGGGCGAGATGCCCTCCGACCGGCTTGTCGATGGACATGAAATCGTCCTGCGCCCCTTGGCCTTGTGTCGCAAGCCCGGAGCCCAGCCCGATGAAGTCAACAACGCGTTTATTATCGAACCCAAAGATGCCAGTGCGGGCCCGCACCTGCTGTATCAGCCGCTGTATACCGACTGTCTGCATGAATACCCGACACGCCAGGCACTGCTGGACGCGCTGGCCGAACCCGGCGAGTTGCAAGACAGCGTGCTGACCTGGCTGACCGACAAGGCCCGTCCGATCTACGACCACAACGGCATCAAAGAACCCCACCTCATCCGCTTCCTGCCGGGGGATGAGTTCAGCCCGCCCCAGCAACCTGTTTCCGCGAGCCTGGCGATCGATGAAGGCGCTGGAGAGTGGCTTCAATCACAGGTCAACGGCCAATTGCTGAACCATTTATATGGCAGCACCGCACGGGCACTGGTCGACCTGGCTGATCGCGAGTCGGTTTCCAACAGCGAGAGCCGCTGGGCCATCGTGATGGAAGGCGCCTGGTTGCTGTTCAATACCTTGCTGTTGCCATTGGTACAGGGACCCGCCATGTTGGTGGGTTGGTTCATGGTGCTGGTCGCCAGCCTGGAGCAGGATCTGGCAGGTCTGGACAGCGACGACCCGACTACCCGTGAACTGGCGTTGATCGATCTGTTGCTCAACACCGCGATGGTGCTGTTGCATGCTGCAACACCCGCCAGCCGGCCTCGCCAGGCGCTGCCAGACCCCACGGCAGAAGACCGTGCCCGGCACCTGACGCGCTGGCGTCGCCCTGCCGGCCTGCCCCTGCCATCGGATACTGCGGTGGTCCGCCATGGCGCAGTGGCGCTACCCGGTGAACCGCCGGCGGCAGGCCACACTACCTTGGACTTCACCCGCTCGCTGGCCAGCCCCCAGGCAAGCGCGAAGTTGCTGAATGCGTTGCTCGATGTACATGTGCCGTGGCCCGAGTCACTGCCAACGGCACAGGCAAGCGGCCCGCTCATGGGGCTCTACCGTATCGGCGATATCTGGCACGCCAGCGTCGGCGGACTGTTGTTCCAGGTCAGCGTAGTGCCCGGTTTCGGCGAAGTTTATCTGGTGCATCCACAGCATCCGCAACATCCCGGTTTCAAACTGATCAGCGACGGCCAAGGGCATTGGCGGCTGGACCGACACGCCAGGCTGGAAGGCGGCATGCCTAAAGAACGGTTGAGTCAATGGCAAGTAAAACGCAAAAAACGATTGGATGAGCTGAACTCAGCATTGGAAGCCGTCAATATTGAAGCGACTGCATTGGCGCCACATGCACAACAGTTCAACGATGCCGCGGAAAAAGCCCAGGATCAGCTGAAAGTACACAAGCAAGCCTTGAGAGAAGACTGGCAAAGGCTTGGCAGTTCCACACTGCTTCCCGCACTGCGCCCAAAAATTACCGACCGTCATCAGCAAAGGCAAGATTCGACGGCAAGAGCCACTACAGCTTGGCGCATTGCATTCGACAACTACCAGGAAAACACGCAAGCGTATATTTCCACGCAGGAAAAGTCCTTGGCCATGGCCAAAGAGCTGCTGGATCTGGACAGCACGCAGCCTCAATACAAGTCGATACGAGATATCGCGACCGAGAACATCCACGGTCACTTGTTATTTTCTTATTCGTGCCTGCTCCAAAAAATCAAAAACACGCTGGAAACCGCACGCGGCGAAAGCCTCGCTGAACTACTGCTACGGATAGACAGAGAACTGCCCAACCACATCACCGGCGCCTACGAGGAGTTCATCAGCGGTGCGACGCAGCGACTGGAAGCGCTCAAGGAAATGTTCAGAATCGCCGAAAAAATTGAAGCCATTCTGCAACAGGCCAGTCCGGCATTGAGAGATCGACTTACCAGCAAAATCACGTCCGGCAACACGATGTCCTCGGCCATCGTTGAACAGCACATCTTGTTAGCGTTTGTCGAGTTGATAGTCGATCGCTCTCTTGACACCGGCAACCCGCAGGAGCGGCCTTTCCTCAACGTGCTTACCGATCGCCAAGCGACTACCGCCATACTCACTCACTCCGAAATACGATCCACAAGTGGTTACTCACCGACCGAACAAATTGATGTACTCAAGGGTGCACTCCAGCAGTACGGTCGAATGGAAAATGCCGTTAACTCGTTGACTGAAATGAGTTCCCCGCTTGTGCGAGAGCAGTATCGGACCTCTTTTCTGGAAAAAATCGGTATGGCCCGCACGGCACTGGAAGCGCAACTGGCCCAGTTGATCCTGTCTGAAGAGGGCCTTGCCCCCAGTCGAGCCCCCAACCGTGCGGCACGGCAGCGACCCACCAGTCGAAGGGTTATCAGGACCCGTAACAGGGAGACCCTGGTGGGTGACTTGCGCCCGAGTGAGCCCGGTGTAGAGGGCAACTTCATCGACATCAAGGACCCGCTCACCGGGCAAACCGTCGCCACTTACCATGAACACGTCAATGAAGGCGTCTGGAACGTCGTCGAGCAAGCGCTGCCGGCCCCGAGGCCCGCCGCACCTGCGAGCCGCACGTTAAAGGCGATCAAAGCGCAGGCAAAAATCGTCAGGGACGAGCGGGCAGGTATCGATTCAAGCATTCGCTTCCAACAACGCAAGCTTCAGGAACCCGGCCGACGCGAGAGCCTCGACCCCTACGACTGGGATGTGATGCTGAGCCAGCATGCCGCGAAGTTTGAAACGCTTGCAGAGGAACTCCTGCGTGACCACGCCGCCAACGCAGAGGCTGTCACCCTGCGCGATGCTTATCTGGCGCAAGCCAATGCCGCCACGCTACAAGCCCGCGAGGCGTGCGCCGCAGGGTATAAATTGCAGCGCCCGAAAGCAGTCAATGTCGCCTATTTGTGGAAACACGGCTTTGTCGATATCAAGCTGCGGCGCGAGCGCTTTCAACTGCTGGCCGGTGACTATCTCACTGAGTACGCGATCCGCGACACGGACAAAATCCGCGCCGCAATGCCGCTTGAAGACGCCGACCTGTGGTACGCCCACTTCCATTACCCGGCCATCGAGACATCGCCTCTGGAACCCACTTTCGGCCATCTGAAAACCAAGGCAGAGCGCCGGTTTACGCGCCGCGAACTGATCGAACAGGCGCGTGCCGACAACCGCGCAGTGGTCAATCTGGATAAAGCCGAGATCAAAGCCCCGTTGGACCGAGAGTTGTTCCTCGGGCTGGAGGTGCTGGCGTGAGATAGCCAAAGGATTGTCTATGCTGTGTAGGACAACCTGGCTGACGAGGGCGCTATGGACGATCCCATCGATAACAAACCACCGACCTTCTGGCAGATGCTGCACAGCGTGGTCGCCGCGGCGTTCGGTGTGCAGAGCGGCAAGAACCGCGCCCGCGATTTCACCCACGGCAAGCCCAGCCATTTTGTTGGGCTGGGCATTCTGTTCACGCTGGTATTTGCCTTGACCTTGTTTGGTATCGTCAAGCTGGTGCTGCACTTCGCCGGAGTGTGATGCAACGGCCAAGTGCAGCGCGGTCAACGCCCCTTGTTCACTGGTGGCTGACCCAGAACACGGCGGTTCCGACCACCAGGATGATCAGGAACAAAATCGCCCACGCATCCACGGTACTGTCAGGTTTACGCACTTTGGTGGAATTGCTCATCGCATCGCCTCTTGTCGGTTTTATAGGTGATTGCAGCACGGCTCAACGACAGTAAAGATCATGATTGCCCGCATGACAAATGTGGGTATCGTGATAACGGTTCTCATTAGTCAGTTTGGTTATTTACATATACCCAAACATCACTTTTGCGCATATACGCAAACTGGTATCGTGCGCCGGCTCCGTTGGGAGTGCGCGGCCGTGCGCGCAGATTTGCCGAGAACAGGACCTATATGTACGTATACGACGAATACGATCAGCGCATCATCGAGGACCGCG
>Ga0105246_10000048_pt1 | contig 47038 bp, 38 predicted proteins | sample KBSM64metaG_FD_99694 | JGI IMG/M metagenome (GOLD analysis project Ga0105246, IMG submission 99694) | Miscanthus rhizosphere microbial communities from Kellogg Biological Station, Michigan, USA - KBS M6-4 metaG | ecosystem: Host-associated > Plants > Roots > Rhizosphere > Soil | place... | reverse complement strand
TTGTGAATTACCGCGCGAAAACACCTGATTGCTACCACGTCCGCGGGCGCCACCGCTCCAGGTTTACGCAGCGTCTATCCGCTCCCTCCGGGCGCGCGTAAGTTCTCGGTCGCTTCGGGCCCCAGAGTATCCATGGCGACGCGTGCCCTTCGGTTGTGCGGCGGTCTGGAATTGACGGTCGACGGGAACGCCGTCGAGCCGTCACTTGGCGCCAAGACATTGGCGTTGCTCGCCTTCCTCCGACTCGAGCCCCGGCCGCACCGACGAGAGGCGCTGACCGCGCTCCTCTGGGGCGAATACGCCGACGAAAAGGCCAAGACCTCCTTCCGCCAGGCGCTGACCCGTCTTCGCGACGCCGTCGGCGAGTTGATCATCGGCGACCGGGTAACCATCCAGTTGCGGGGCGATCTGGTCTGTGACGTGTCGGATTTCGAAGCGCTCGCAGTCTCCGATCCCAAGGCGGCGCTCGCGATCGATGTAGCGAGCTTCTTGACCGGCGTCTCGCTTCGCTCGTGTCCTGGGTTCGACGACTGGGCCAACGCGAAGCGCGTGGCGCTCGTCGAGCGGTATTGCCGACTACTCGACACTGCCATCGGGGATGCGCTGGCGACGCACGCGTGGCGTGACGCGACTGAACTATCTGGACGGTGGGCGTCTCTCGACCCGCTCGCCGATGCTCCCGTCGCCGCCATGATGGAAGCCCAGTTCCTCTCGGGCGATCCGGACGCGGCGCTCGCGACCTATTCGCGGCACGCCTCTCGTCTTGCCGCCGAGGTGCGGCGGACGCCGGGAAGGGCGCTCGTCGAGCTCTCGGCGCGACTACGACGCGCGACCGCAACCACCGGATCGCCGCGCCCGAGCGAGACATGGCTCGAGCGTGGGCCGTCGTTCGACGGCGCGCTGGTCGGACGCGAGATGGACTGGGAGCGGCTCAAGCGAGCGTGGGCGGCGTCTGCTCGGGGCGAAAGCCGCATCGTGGTCATCGAAGGCGAGCCGGGCGCGGGAAAGACGCGAATCGCCGGCGATTTTCTTCGGTGGGTGACGACGCAGGGCGGGATCTCGCTTCGAGGGCGCGGATACGACGCGCGCGGCGGGGCACCGTTCGGCGCGGTGGTCGAGGCGCTGCGCGGCGCACTCGACGCGCCGGCGCTCGCTGGTGTTGATCCGGAGTGGCTCGCCGAGGTAGCTCGATTCCTCCCCGAGTTACGACGTCGCTTTGCGAATCTGCCGGAAACCCGCGCCGACGCGAGCGCGACGGAGAGCTGGCGCCTGTTCGAGGCCGTCGCGCAGGTGATCATCGCGATCGCCGAGGAGAATCCGGTCGCCGTGTTCATCGACGATCTCCAATGGTGCGACGGCGACAGCTGCAGTCTGGTGCATTTTCTCGTGCGCCGTCTCGAAACGGCAGCGGTCCTGTGGTGCGCCACGCTCACCGCGGGCACGATGGAACGCGACGCTCCGGCGGCCCGGCTCGCGCGTGCCCTGCGCGCCGCGCGAGGTAGCACGACGATGACTCTTCGCCCGCTGACTGAGGACGAGGTGTGGCGCCTCATTCGTGAGCTGAGCAGGGTGACAGAACCCGAAGGCGGCCGACGCCTTGCCTGTCGCGTATTCGAGGTCACCGCGGGCAATCCGTTCTACGTCGTCGAGCTCCTCAAGACGCTGTTCGCTCAGGAAGTTCTCAGCGTCGACGAGGCGACTGGTGCCTGGATCGTGCGAGAGGCGGCGCTGAGTCGTCATTCGCCCGCGCAATTGGCACCGACGATTCACGAGACGATCATGGAGCGCATCGAGTGCTTGTCCGCTCCCCTCCATGAGCTACTCGTCAGCATCGCCGTGTCGGGACGCGGATGTGCGGCCGACGTCCTGTCGCACCTGCACGGAATCTCGCGACTGCACGCCGCCGCGCTGGGCGACTCACTCGTCGAGCGGCACCTCGTTCAGGAGCACGACGGTCGGTATCACTGCGCGCACCCGACGATCGCCACGGTGGTGCGCAGCGGGCTCACGACGTCGCGCCGACGCGAAGTCCATCGCGCGCTCGCTCTGGCGCTCGAGCTGTTGCTTCCACCGCGCGGACCAACTGGCGAGGATGCCGGAGAGATCGCCAGGCACTCCGATGAAGCGGGCGACCGGGCGATGAGCTATCGCTACGCCCTCCTGGCCGCCGACGCCTGCGCCAACCGTTTCGCGCACGACGAGGCGCTCTCCTGGCTGGACCTCGCGGCCGCGACCGCCGAAACGGCTGAGGAAGCGGAGACCGTGGACCGACTGACGGCGCAGATCCTGGACACGGCGGGCTGGCGGGAAGTGCCCCCGGTCCGGGCCCCGTCGATTTCACCTATTGGGCGAGTCGTTCGGGACGATTTGGACCTTCCGGCACGCGGATAGCGACGGGTTCAACCGGGCGACCGGTTATCTTTCGCGGTTCGTAGAAACCGCTGTCACCGTTCTGGGTACTAACCCCCGATATGCAACGTACTTCCTGGAGACTCGCCGCGGCGTTGTCGTTGATGGCGCTTGCGGCGTGCCGGCCGGAATTCGAGCTAAAAAAGTTCACGAACAACGAGTCGCTGTATAGCGCATCGTTGCGCGAGTATCAGCGCCATCATTGGGACAACGCGATCTCCGGATTCGAGAAGTTGACCACGGATCTGCCCGCTCGCGATTCGCTCCTGCCGCGATCGTACTGGTACCTCGCGTCGTCGCACGAGAACCAGGGCGAGCATTTGCTGGCCGCGCAAAGCTGGAGCCGCCTGGTCGAGACCTTTCCCGACGACTCGCTCGCGGACGATGCCGCGCTCGAATCGGCGCGATCGTATGCGCGCATGTGGCGAAAGCCGCAACTCGATCCGACATACGGCGAAACGTCCCTCGCTTCTTATAACACCCTGATCGGTCTCTACCCGAGCTCGAACCTCGTCCCGATCGCGCAGAAGGAGATCGGCGAGCTCGAGAACAAGTTCGCAATCAAGGATTACGACACCGGAAACATCTACTTCCGCCGCAAGGCGTACGACTCGGCGATCATCTACTACAAGGACGTTTTGACGAAGTACGCCAACTCGCCGACGGCGCGGGATGCGGCGCTCAGGCTCGTCGAGGCGTACAAGAAGATCCGATACCGCGAAGACGCGAGCGAGATGTGTACGGAGCTGCGCCAGCGCTATCCGCGCGATGGCGACGTAAGGCAAACGTGCAACGGCATCCCTGACGTCGTTCGGGCCGACAGCCTGGCGGCGAAACCGGCGAAGCCGCCGGCGCTCTGAGCCGTGCGGATCGGGCTCCTCGGGGGGAGCTTCGATCCCCCACATGTCGGCCATCTGCTCGCGGCGAGCGACGCCCATGAGGCGTTGGATCTCGATCGGCTCGTGTTCATTCCCGCGGCCGTTCAGCCGCTCAAAGTCGATCGCACGACGGCGAGCGCCGAGCAGCGATTGTCCATGACGAAAATGCTGGCCGAAAGCGACCCGCGCTTCGACGTGGATGCGATCGAAATCGACCGTGGCGGGTTATCTTACACGGTCGATACGCTCACGGCATTGAGGCTCCGCTGGCCGTCGGCGGAGCTCTTTTGGCTGGTCGGAGCGGACATCGTGTCGTCCTTCGCGCAGTGGCGCCAGCCGGAACGGATCGTTCAGCTCGCGACCGTCGTCGTGTTGCAGCGGGCCGGCGACATCGCCGGCGGAACCCTGCCGGCCGGGATGCGCTGTCTCGCGACGCGGCGCGTGGACGTCTCGTCGACCGAGATTCGCCAGCGGGTGAAGGAGGGCAAGTCGGTTCGAGGCTTTGTTCCCGACGCGGTGGCGGAGTTCATCGCCGCGGAGCGGTTGTACCGATAGAGGACTGAATGTTCAAGCGAGTCATCCACGGGATCTTCGGAACGCGGCACGATCGTGAGCGCCGCAAGATCCAGCCGATTGTCGACGAGATCAACGAGCACTACGAGCGCCTGCATGGCATCTCGGAAGACGAGCTCCGCGCCCAGACGGCGAAATTCCGCGCGATCATCGCCGAGCGAACCGGCGAGCTGGAGCGTCGCGTCGCCGAGCTGAAAGAGCAGAAGAACGCCGCGCGTGACCCGGAGGAGCGCGACCGGATCGACAGTGAATTGGGCGGCGGCGACGGCCGCGGCGGCGTCGAAGGGAAGCTCCGCGAAGAGATCAGCGACGTGCTCGACGAGCTCCTTCCCGAGGCGTTCGCCACGGTCCGCGAGGGCGCGCGCCGCCTCATGGGTAGCTCGGTCATGGTCACCGGGCATGAGATGCCGTGGGACATGGTGCACTACGACGTGCAGCTCATGGGCGGCATCGAGCTGCACCTTGGCAAGATCGCTGAAATGGCGACAGGCGAAGGCAAGACGCTCGTCGCGACCCTGCCGCTGTACTTGAACGCGCTCCCTGGAAAGGGCGCGCATCTCGTCACCGTCAACTCGTACCTGGCCCGCCGCGACTCGCAGTGGATGGGTCACGTCTACAACTATCTCGGCCTCACCGTCTCCTGCCTCGACGACACCGAGCCAGGGACGCCCGAACGCCGCGCGGCGTACCACGCCGACATCACGTACGGCACGAACAACGAGTTCGGCTTCGATTATCTGCGCGACAACATGGTCGTCTCGCTCGACCAGCGCGTGCAGCGGAGCCACGTCTACGCGATCGTCGACGAAGTGGACTCGGTCCTCATCGACGAAGCGCGAACGCCGCTGATCATCTCGGGCCCGGTGGGCAACGAGAACGACGCGATCTATTTCGAGCACAACGCCGCTGTCGCGCGCCTCGTGCGACGCCAGACGGAGCTCGTCAATACGCTCGTCGGCGAAGCAGAGCGCGAGATGGAGCGAGGCGACACCGCTCGTGCGGCGCTTCATTTCTACAAAGCCCAGCTCGGAAGCCCGAAGAACAAGCGGCTGATGAAGGCGCTGCAGGAGCCTGGTGTCAAACAGCTCGTGCAGAAGCAGGAGCTCGACCACATCGCCGACCGCCGGTTGCCGCCGAGCAAGCAGCAGCTTGGCGACATCGAGGATGATCTCCTCTACGTGCTCGACGAGAAGGGCCACTCGGTCCATCTCACCGATCAGGGGGTGGACTACATGTCGCCCAACGAGCACGAAGCCTTCCTGCTGCCGGATTTGTCGCAGGAAGTACATCGCATCGATCACGATCATGAGATGTCCGGCGAACAGAAGGTCGAGGCCCGCCGGCAGGTCGAGATCGACTACGCGTCGAAGGCCGAGCGGCTCAACATCGTCCACCAGCTCCTGCGCGCCCACGCCCTCTACGAGAAGGACGTGAACTACGTCGTGCAGGAAGGCGAGGTGCTGATCGTCGATGAGTTCACCGGCCGCACGATGCCGGGCCGTCGCTGGTCCGAAGGACTGCACCAGGCGGTCGAAGCCAAGGAAGCCGTCCGCGTCAAAGGCGAGACGCAAACGATGGCGACGATCACCATCCAGAACTACTTCCGCATGTACGACAAGCTGGCGGGCATGACCGGTACAGCCGAAACGGAAGAGACGGAATTCTTCCAGATTTACAAGCTGGAAGTCGCGGTCATCCCGACGAACAAACCGATGATCCGCGACGATCGGCAGGATCTCGTCTACAAGACGCGTCGCGAGAAATACAACGCGATCGTCGAGGAGACGCGGCGCCTGCACGACCTCGGCTATCCTGTGCTGATCGGGACGACGAGCGTCGAAGCCTCGGAGACATTGGCGAAGTTGTTCAGTCGCGCCGGCCTTCAGCACAACGTCCTCAACGCCAAGTATCACCAGCGGGAAGCCGAGATCGTGGCCGAGGCGGGTCAGCCGAACGCGGTGACGATCGCGACGAACATGGCCGGTCGTGGTACCGACATCAAACTCGGTCTGGGCGTGAAGGAGGGGAAGCCGTCCACGGTGAAAGATCCCGACGGCAAAGCCGTCGATGTCATGGAGGCCGGCGGTCTCCACATCATCGGCTCCGAGCGACACGAGTCGCGCCGTATCGACCGCCAGCTGCGCGGTCGGTCGGGGCGCCAAGGTGACCCCGGTGCGTCGCAATTCTTCCTGTCGCTCGAAGACGACTTGATGCGTCTCTTCGGCTCCGAGCGCATCGCGAGCCTCATGGACCGGCTCGGCGCTCAGGAAGGCGAAGTGTTGACGCATCCGCTCATCACGCGCTCGATCGAAGGCGCGCAAAAGCGCGTTGAGCTCCAGAACTTCCAAGCCCGTAAGCGGCTGCTCGATTACGACGACGTGATGAACCAGCAGCGCGAGGTGGTCTACTCGCTGCGCAGCTTCGCGCTCGAGGGCGGGGAAGAGCTCAAGGGCGAAGCGCTGAAGATGATCGACAAGGCGATCACCTTCCGCGTCGAGACCAGTCTCGCCGAGTTCGAAGACGCCGCCGAGTGGGATTTCGATCTCTTGCGGCAAGACCTGCTCATGCGGTACCTCGTGCAGGTACCGGAGTACGACAACGCGGACCACCGTCCGACCGAGGAGGTCGCGGCGCAGCGGTTTGCGGTCGACGCGGCGAAGAAGGCGTTCTGGGCGAAGCTCGAGAGCCTCGATAAGGTGCTCGACGAGAACGGGCAGCCGTACGGCGACCGCCTGCTGTCACTCGTCATGCTCAATGTGCTGGACGAAAAGTGGAAGGACCACCTCTACGACCTCGACCAGCTCCGCAACGCGATCCACTATCGGTCGTGGGGCCAGAAGGACCCGCTCATCGAGTACAAGCAGGAAGCGTACACGATGTTCGTGGACTTGATGAACGACATCTACAACACGTTCAGCGAGCGTTTCCTCAAGGTGCAGCTCATCGTCGAGCCGCCTGCGCCACCACCGCCCGTGCTCGGCGGCGGCGGTCCGCGTGGCGGGCCGACGAAGCGGTACAACGCGCTCGGGATCCTCGAGGACATTCCCGCCGAAGAGACGGCGGAGTCGGAGAATGGTGGCGCGGTCGCTGTCGAAGACGTCGGCCCGTCCGAGATTCCAGCCACGAAGCCGGTCGCCGCGCGTAAGGACCCGCTGATCGTCGGGGCCGGTCGCGCGCGGTCACTCTCGTCTTCACCCGCTCCCGCTCCCGCCAACGTCGACTGGTCGACGGTCGGACGAAACGACCCGTGCCCGTGCGGTTCGGGAAAGAAATTCAAGAAGTGTCACGGAGCGCAGTTGTAGTTCATTTTCAAATCCGACAAAGAGAACGGGCGTCGCGGGTCGACGCCCGTTTTTCATTTCCAAAATCTGCCGTTCACGTTCAAACGCCGTATCCGCGCCGATCCGCGCAATCCGTGCAGTTCATCCGTGTCAAAACCCTTCGGCCTAAGGTTCGGAGTAGCCTGTCGGCCACCAAGATCCGCAGATGACGACATTTTGACGCTGACAACAGCACGGATTTGCCGGATCGCGCGGATCGGCGTGACAAGTTTGACGCTGGTGAGAGGCGGTAACGTGCACAGTTGGTTCCGGGCGGGGAGAAATGGTGCCGCCGGGGGCGCCCCGCGACACCAAAATGGGGCTCTATGTCTAGTCCTGCCCCTGAAAAATCATTAAGTATTCGAGAGTTCCCCCGGTCGGAGCGGCCGAGGGAGCGGCTGGTGGATCTTGGCGCGGCGTCCCTCAGTACCGCCGAACTGATCGCGATCGTCGTTGGATCGGGGAGCGCGGGTCGCAGCGCGGTTCAGCTCGGCCATGCGGTGCTGGCGGAGGCGGGCGGAGCGTTACGGTGGATCGCGCGCCAACCCGTCGCGGCGCTGACGGCTGTTTCCGGGGTAGGAACGGCGCGTGCGGTCGTGATTCATGCGGCGCTCGAGCTGGGGCGGCGCATGGCGCTGGAATCGCGGGACGAAGGGTGTCCGGTGCGATCGCCGCGGGATGTCGTGGCGTACTTCGCTCCACGGATGGAGGATCTACCAGTCGAAGAGTTTCACGTGGCCGTGCTCGACGCGCAGCATCGGTTGGAACGCGATGTGACGGTCACGCGTGGGTTGTTGTCGTCGTCCCTCGTGCACCCGCGCGAGGTTTTTCGAGAGGCGATCGCCGAGCGGGCGGCGGCGGTCATCCTCGTCCACAATCATCCCAGCGGCGATCCGATGCCTTCGGCGGACGATCGCGCGGTCACCGAGCAGCTCGTCGCGGCCGGCCGATTGCTGGACATCCCCGTACACGATCACGTAATCATCGGGCGAGGACGGTACACGAGCTTCGCGGAGGCAGGTCTGCTGTGACGGCAACGGCGGTGCAAGAGCTGATTCCCGGATGGCGCGAGAGCGAGTCGCCGCTCCACGACAAGCTCGATCGTGAGCTGCTCGTGCGCGCCTACCGCTTCGGCGAGGGCGCCCATCGCGGCCAGCTGCGCAACTCCGGCGACCCGTACATCACGCACTCGGTCGAGGTGGCGAAGATCCTCGCCGACCTCCAGCTCGACTCGATCACCGTCGCCAGCGGTCTCCTGCACGACGTCATCGAGGACACGCGACTCACGCTCGCCGACGTCGAAACGGAATTCGGGAAAGAGATCGCCGCGATCGTCGACGGGCTGACGAAGATCGCCAAGCTGCCGTCGGGCGGGTCGACTCAGGAGCGCCAGGTCGAGAGCTACCGCAAGCTGCTCCTCTCGATCGCCAAGGACGCGCGCGTCATCATCGTCAAGCTGGCCGACCGTCTCCACAACATGCGGACGCTCGACTGGCTGCCGGCCGAGAAGCGCCGCCGCATCGCGCAGGAGACCCGCGACCTCTATGCTCCGCTCGCGCACCGCTTCGGTATGGCGAAGCTCCGCTGGGAGCTCGAGGACCTCTCGTTCAAACATCTCGAATCAGAGGAGTACAAGGCCCTCGCCAAAAAAGTCGCGCAGAAGCGCGGCGAGCGCGAGGCGCTGATCAAGCAGCTGGCCGACCCGCTCATCGAGCGGCTGACCCGGGCCGGCATTCGCGACGTCGAAGTGACCGGCCGGCCGAAGCACCTGTGGTCGATCTACAAGAAGATGAAGCAGCGCGAAAAGCCGTACGAGGAGATCTACGACCTCCTCGCCATTCGCGTGCTCGTCAAGTCGGTCCCCGATTGCTATCACGCGCTCGGCATCATTCACGACGGCTGGACGCCGGTGCAGGAGCGCATCAAGGACTACATCGCCCAACCCAAGTCGAACGGCTATCAGTCGCTCCATACCACGGTCTTCGGCCCTGGAAGACAGCTGTACGAAGTTCAGATCCGCACGCGCGACATGCATCGTACGGCGGACTTCGGCATCGCCGCGCACTGGCGCTACAAGGAGGACGCGAAGAGCGACGAGCTCGATCGGCATCTCTCGTGGTTCCGGCAGGTGCTCGAGCTGCAGATGGACGCCCGCACCCCCGACGAGTTCCTCGAGTTCCTCAAGCTCGACTTGTACCAGGACGAGATCTTCGTCTTCACACCGACGGGCGACGTCATCCAGCTGCCGAAAGGCGCGACGCCGATCGATTTCGCCTTTGCCGTCCACACCGAGATCGGGTTGCACTGCGCCGGCGCCAAGGTGAACGGCCGCATCGCGCCGCTGTCACGTCCGCTGCGCAACTCCGAAACGGTCGAGATCATCACGTCGAACACCGCGAAGCCGACACAGGATTGGCTCGCCCACGTTCGCACGGGCCGCGCGCGACACAAGATCCGGCAGGTGCTCAAGCGCGAAGCCCAGTCGTCCGCCGAAAAGCTCGGGCAGGAGATGCTCGATCGCGAGATCAAGCGCCGGCGCCTCGGGAAGATCGACGACGACAAGATGAACGAAGCCGCGCGCGCGCTCAGCCTCATGGACGCGACGCACCTCCGCGCTTCGATTGGTCAGGGCGACGTGAACGTCACGCTCGCGCTCAAGCACATCTTCCCGGATGTGGCGGAGGTCGAGCCGCCGAAGCCGAACGTCTTCGAGCGCTTTGTCGACCGCGTGCGCGGGACGAAGGGCGTAAAAATCCAGGGCGTCGACGGCTTGATGGTGCGATACGCCCAGTGCTGCCAACCGGTGCCCGGCGATCCGGTCGTCGGCTACGTGACGCGGGGTCGCGGCGTCAGCATTCATCGCGCCGACTGTCCGAACCTGCTCCTCCTCGCCCACGAGCCGGAACGACGCCTCGAGATCGATTGGCAGGAAGCTCAGGGCGAGCGGTTCGTCGTCCGGCTGGCCCTCGAGGGTAACGACCGCCGCGGACTCTATGCCGACGTCGCCGCAGCCGTGAGCTCCACGGGCACCGACATCAAGAGCATGGACCTCCGCAGTACCGACGGCCGGACCAGCGGCTCGATGCTCGTCGAGGTCGAGAACCTCGCCCACCTCGAGAAGATCATGCGGGCGACGAGGAAGGTGAAAGGGATTACCGAAGTTGCGCGGCGGGAGCGACTCACCGAGTAGCTAACAGCTGGACGGCTAATAGCTAAAGCCATCAGCGAGGCGGTATTGCACGCGGCAGCCAAAGGCTGCCGCGTTCCTTTTTGCTGATAGCTTTAGCTAGTAGCCGATAGCGGTAGCTTAACCGCACCCGAACAAAACCCGTTATATTCCACCCATGGCCGCCCAGTTCGACCTCCAAGCACCCTTCCAACCAGCCGGCGATCAACCCAAGGCGATCGCTGAACTGACGGCTGGCCTGGGGCGGGGAGACCGGTTTCAGACGCTGCTCGGCGTCACCGGATCGGGCAAGACGATGACGATGGCCAACGTCATCAAGAATCACGGCCGGCCGGCCCTCGTCCTCTCGCACAACAAGACGCTCGCCGCGCAGCTCTACGGAGAGCTCAAGAGCTTTTTCCCGCACAACGCGGTCGAGTACTTCATCTCGTACTACGACTACTATCAGCCGGAAGCGTACGTCCCGACGACCGACACGTACATCGAGAAGGACGCGTCGATCAACGAAGACATCGACCGGCTGCGGCTGCGCGCCACGTCGAGCTTGATGGAGCGCGACGATGTCGTGATCGTCGCCACCGTCTCGGCGATCTACGGCTTGGGCGACCCCGTTGCCTACAAAGAGCAGATGGTCACGCTCGAGACCGGGCAGACCATCGAACGCGACGACATTCTCCGCGCGTTGGTGCGGATTCAGTACAGCCGGAATGACGTGGCCTTCGAGCGCGGGACATTTCGCGTGCGCGGCGACACCGTCGAGATCTTCCCGGCCTACGAGGAACAGGGCGTCCGCGTCGAGATGTGGGGGAACGAGATCGAGCGGATCTCGAAGATCAACGTGCTCACCGGCGAAACGATTGCCACGCTCGAGCGCGCGGCGGTCTATCCGGCGAAGCATTTCGTGACCGAGCGGCCGACGCTCGAGCGCGCGGTCAAGATCATTCGCGCCGAGCTGGCCGAGCGGCTCGCCGAGCTGCGCGCGGCGAACAAGCTGCTCGAGGCGCAGCGGCTCGAATCGCGCACGAACTTCGACGTCGAGATGATGCTCGAGATCGGAACGTGCGCCGGCATCGAGAACTACTCGCGTCATCTTTCCGGACGGTCGGCGGGCGAACGACCGGCCTGTCTGTTCGACTACTTCCCCGAGGATTTCCTCGTCATCGTCGACGAGTCGCACGTCACCCTTCCGCAGATCGCCGGCATGTTCAACGGCGACCGCGCGCGCAAGCTGACGCTCGTCGAGTACGGCTTCCGTCTGCCGAGCGCGCTCGACAACCGTCCGCTCATGTTCGATGAGTTCCTGTCGCTCACGCCGCGTGCCTGCTTCGTCTCGGCGACGCCGGCTGAGCTCGAGCTGCGGCTGTCGGAGGGCGTCGTCGTCGAGCAGATCATCCGTCCGACGGGATTGATCGACCCCGAGATCGAGGTGCGTCCCGTGCGCGGGCAGGTGGACGACCTGCTCAACGAGATTCGTGTGCGCGAACGCCGCGGCGAGCGTGTGCTCGTCACGACGCTCACCAAGCGCATGGCCGAGGATCTCACCGACTATCTGCAACAGGTCGGTGTGCGCGTGCGCTACATGCACTCCGACATCGACGCGATCGAACGAATGGAGATCGTGCGCGGCCTGCGCCTCGGCGAGTTCGACGTCCTCGTCGGCATCAACCTGTTGCGCGAAGGTCTCGATCTGCCGGAGGTGTCGCTCGTCGCGATTCTCGACGCCGATCAGGAGGGCTTCCTCCGCAGCGACCGTTCGCTCATCCAGACGGTCGGCCGCGCGGCGAGACATGTGCACGGGCGCGCGATCTTCTACGCCGATCGCATCACCGGCTCGATGCAGCGGTGCATCGAGGAGACGGCGCGACGCCGCGAGGTGCAGACGGCGTTCAACCGCGAGCACCAGATCATCCCGGTGTCCGTCAGCAAGAGCGTCGACCAGGTTCGCTTCATCACGCGCGTCGCCGACGCGCGTACGGAGCGCGAGGAGAAGCGAGTCGCCGAGCCGGCGCGCGGCTATGCGGTGATGGAGGTGGAGTCGCTCGAGAAATTGCTCGACGAGCAGATGCGCGAGGCCGCGGCGGCGATGGATTTCGAGCTCGCGGCGCAGCTTCGCGATCAATTGTTCGAGGTGCGCGCGCGCCGCGCATCGTCGGGCAAGCAGGGTGCAGCCGTCGCGGGCCGGGGTCGATGACGGATGGAGCACGAACCGATCATTCCGCCTCTCGCGGGCAAGGGACATCTCGCGCTCGACGAAACGGAGCTCGCCGACTGGGGTGAACGGTTCGGCCACATCGCGCAACCGCCGCTCATCGTCACGATCACCGGCGAGCTTGGCGCGGGAAAGACGACGCTGGCCAAGGCGATCTGCCGTGGATACGGTGTCACCGACGACGTGACCAGCCCGACCTTCACGCTCGTGCACCAGTACGCCGCGACGCGGTCGCCGGTCTATCATCTCGATTTGTATCGCCTCCGCTCACCCGACGAGCTGACGAACCTCGGTTGGGACGAGATCCTGTCGGAGGAAGCGCTCGTGCTCATCGAGTGGCCGGAGCACGCGGGCAATCGGCTGCCGCACTCGCACGTCCCGATCAGTCTTCAGCATCTTCCCGAGCGGCCCGATCGGCGTCTGCTGTACGCGGGCGGCCACGTCGTATGATCACGCTCGTGATCGACGCGTCGACGTACGATGGCGACGTCGCGGTGCTGGACAACGACCGTGTGCTCGCGGAGCGGCGGACCGTCATGCGCGACGCGCTGCACGAGCGTCTGATGCCGGCCGTGGCCGAGGCGCTGGAATCTGCCGGGGTCGAGATCACCCGGCTCGATCGCGTCGTCTGTGGCGCCGGTCCCGGAAGCTTCACGAGCCTGCGCATCGCCGCGAGCATCGCGAAGGGTGTCGCCATGGCGACCGACACGCCGCTCTTTGCGATCTCATCGCTCGCCCTGCTCGTCGGCGGCGCCGAGCTTTCCCCGGGCCGGTACGTCGCCGCGCTCGACGCGTTGCGGGGAGAGTTCTACGTCGCGCTGTACGACGTCGATGAGTCGCGAGCGATCGTCGAGCTCGAACCGGCGCGACTGATCGCCGCCGAACAGCTCGAATCGCTGGCGACTTCGGTCGGGGCGGCGATCGTCACGCCATCCGATGTCGTCGGTGCCGTGCGCGCGGGGCCGCGCGCTCGCGCCGCGGGCAAGCTCGGACATCTCATCGAACGCGGCGGTCGCGTCGACGTCAGCGCGTGGGAGCCGGCGTACGGCCGGTTGGCCGAGGCGCAGGTTCGGTGGGAAGCCGCGCACGGCATACCATTGCCGACGCAATGACGTTCGCAATTGGCCCGGCGAGGGTGCACGATCTGGCGTCGGTCGCCTCGATCGAACGCACGGCGTTCAGCGATCCGTGGTCGCTGCGCTCGTTTCGCGAGGCGCTCGACAGCGGGTCGGTGTACTTCGCGTGTGCGCGCAGTGACGCCGGAAGCGTGCTCGGTTATGTTGTGGCCTGGTTCGTCGCGGACCAGGGCGAGATCGCGAACATCGCGGTGGCGCCGGATCAGCGGGGACGGGGCGTTGGGCGCGCGTTGCTCGACGCGGCACTCGGAGAAGCCGCGGCGCGCGGCATCGCCGCCGTGTTTCTGGAAGTTCGAGACTCGAATCAACGCGCGCGCGAGCTGTATGCGTCGCGAGGGTTCGAGGAAGTAGGGCGTCGTCGACGGTATTACCGCCGGCCAGTCGAAGACGCGATCGTGCTGCGGCGCACGCTGAGTTTGGCTGGTGTGTGAAGCAGGGGCGGGCAGGGAGCAGGTCGCAGGATGCAACACAACACGTCGGCGTGCGCTGAATCGCTTGCGCGTCGACACGGACTGGATCATACCGTGTGCGGCGAGGTAACGCTCTCTCTCGCCAGGAGGAATTTGTGAGCCGTAGCCTGAACAAAGTGACGTTGATTGGAAATCTCGGGAACGATCCCGAAGTACGATCCACCACGGGCGGCAATCGTGTCGCCACCTTTTCGCTCGCCACCAGCCGTTCGTGGAACGACGCGGCTGGGTCGAAGCAGGAAAAGACGGAATGGCATCGCTGCGTCGTGTGGAACACGAAGAGCTCGCAGCTCGCCGACATCGTCGAGAAGTACGTGAAGAAAGGCGATAAGCTCTTCGTCGAAGGACGTATCGAATACCGCCAGTGGCAGGACAAGGACGGGCAGACGCGCTACAGCACCGAGATCAATGTGCGCGAGCTCATCATGCTCGGCAGCAGGGGTGGCGGTGGCGGCGCCGACTTCGACAGCGCCGAGGGCGGTGCACGTCGTCCCGCGGCGGCGGGGCAGAAAGCCAAAGCCGGCGGTGGATCAGAGGACTTCGAGGATTTTCCGAACGCGCTGAGCGACGAAGACGACGATCTGCCGTTCTAGGAGCCGGCGATGGGCGATGGGCGATGGGCGATGGGCGATGGGCGATGGGCGATCGGGGTGACGGCGCCCGGCCGCTCGGCGAAGCGATCGCGTGTCACAAAACTTGACATGTGTGACACGCGACACGCGAAGAAGAGGTTTCGCAGTCGCCCATCGCCCATCGCCGACCGCCCATCGCCGAGCCATCGTTTCCCGAGCATGCAGCGAGTCGTCAACCCGCAGAGGCTGGCGCCGTTGGCCCGCCCGTTGACGTAGGACTTCACGAACTCGCCTGGAGCGGATCCCATGCTCGTGCCCGTCCGCGGTCCGAGCCGCCGGTTGTCGTTGCGCGGTGGACTTGCCCTGTCGTTCGCGCTGAGCGCGACCGTCTCAACTATCGCGCGAGCGCAGGAGGCATCGTCGCCCGCGCCAAAGACGCACACCGTCAAGCGCGGCGACACGCTGTGGGACATCGCGAAGCTGTATCTCGCCGATCCGTTCCTCTGGCCGGAAGTGTACCGGCTGAATACGACCATCATCGAAGATCCGCACTGGATCTATCCCGGCGAAGTACTCAAGCTGCCCGGCGAGAAAGAGAAAGTGATCGCCGAAGCGCCGCCGACTGCGCCCGCGCCGACGCCCGCACCGGCTCCGGTCGCGCCACAAGCCGTCGCGCCTAAACCGGCGCCGCGCGACTCCGTCGTCGTCGTCAATGCGGTTCAGGAGCCGACATCGGTCGTACGGACGGGCGAATACGTCGCGGCGCCGTGGGTGGACGCCGACGGTGGCCCAAAGCGCCACGGCTACATCGTGGAGAGCGCCGAGTTGCCGGGCATCGCGTCGCACGATCGCTCTCGTATGCGGCTTTACGACCGCGTGTTCATCGCGCCGCCGGACGCCCCAAGCGGCCGCATGCTCTACCTGACCTATCGTCTTGGACCGATGCTGACGGACTTCGGCCAGATCGTCATTCCCACCGGCGTGATCGAAGTGCCCCGTCCGGCGCAGCCGGGCGAAGCGGCAGTTGGCCACGTCGTGCGGATGTTCGACGACATGCTCGAGGGCCAGCGTTTGATCCCGCTCGACACGTCGGCGGCGATCGTCTCCGGCCGACCGAACGCCGTTCCCAACGGCATGCGTGGTATGGTGCGCTGGGTCGCCGGCGAGCCGGTGCTTGGCACCATTCAGCGCTACGTCGTGATCGACATCTCGCGCCGGGACAGCCTCACGGCGGGCGACCAGATCGAGCTCTACCTCCCGCGCCAGAAACCGACGGAAGGCCGCGATCTCGCACTTCCGGAGATTTCGATCGCGCGGGCTCAAGTGCTCCGCGTCACCGAGTACGGCGCGACGGCGATCGTCTTCAGCCAGGACCAACCGAAAATCGAGCAGGGCGGCGCCGCGCGCATCGTGGCCAAGATGCCCTAAGCTCTGACGTTGCAGTAGATTTGGGCGATCCGACATGATCGCGATCGCCCACTTCATCGCCATCTCGTGTTACATCGGCGCCGCGGCTCTGGCCGCGGTGCCGTTCGCGCGTCCGGTGGCGGCGCCCGTACGGGGCGTCCTGGGCCTTTTGGCTGCCGGCGTCACGGCGCACGCCGTGGGGCTCATGGATTTCGCATTCCGATCGAGCTCCGTTCCGATGACGGGGTTGGGGCCCGCGCTGTCATTCGCCGGCGCGGCGCTGGCGCTCACCCTCCTCGTCGTGGAAGCCCTCGCGCGCGACGTCAGCCTCACGCTCGTGGCGGCGCCGCTCGCGGCCATCCCGACGATTTGCGCCAACGTGATCGGCCTGAGTCCCGGTCAGTCCGCGCCCGGTGTCCGCGGTGTCTGGCTCTTCGCGCACATCGCTTTGAGCTTCGTCGGTATCGCCGCGTTCGCGACGGCGGCGGCCGCGGGCATCATGTACCTCGTCCAACATCACGAGCTCAAGTCGCGCCGGTTCGGCGCAATCTTCCGGTTCTTCCCCCCGCTCGCGACGCTCGATCGCGTCAACCATCTGGCGGCAATCGCCGGTTGGCTCGGTCTGACGCTCGGTGTCGTGCTCGCGTCGACGTACTCCGTCGCCTATCACCAGCTCAATCTGCTGCAGATCCTCTGGGGCGGCGGAGCGTGGGTCGCCGCGACGTGCATCGCCGGTGGCCGCGTCGCGCGCGGATGGCAGGCGCAGCGCGCCGCGAAGTACTCGAGCATCGCCTTCGGCGCGGTACTCGTGCTGTACGTCGCGTTCCGCGTCGTGAGCCCAGCGGCGGGGCAGTTCCTGTGAGCGCGTTCCCGGTCACGCTCGAAGGCTCGTCGATCTCGGCGCTCGTCGTGGGCGGCGGTTCGGTCGCGCTGCGCAGAGTCCGATCGTTGGTCGAGGCGGGGGCGCGCGTCCACGTCGTGGCGCCGTCGATCGATCCGCAGCTCGAAGAACTGGCGAGCGCGAATTCACGCGTCACCCTGACTCGCGCCGAGTACGACGCGGCGCGGCTCGCGGCCGTGAACTTCGTGGTTGCGGCGACGGACCGACCCGACGTCAACGCCGGCATCGCCGCCGACGCGCGGGCGAAGGCGCTTCTCGTCAACGTGGTCGACGCGCCCGACCTCGGCACATGTACGATTCCGGCGGTGCATCGCGCCGGTGACGGCGAGTTGGTCGTCGCGATCAGCGCCGGCGGTGTGCCCGCGGCGGCCACGCGGATTCGCGACGAGATCGCGCGCATCGTCGACGAGCGTCACGGACGCGCCGTCGCGGCGTTGCTCGAGTTGCGGCGCTCGTTACTCGATCGCGGCGAGCGAGGACGTTGGCGAGAGGCCTCGGAGCAACTGGTGGGGCCGACCTTCCTGGCCGACGTCGGTTCGGGCCGATTCTCCGAGAGGCTCGGCGAATGGCGCTGACCGTCGTCGGAATCAACCATCGTGGCGCGTCGCTCGACGTGCGCGAGCGCGTCTCGTTCCGACCGAACGAAGCCGGTCCGGTGCTCGAGGCGCTGCGTGAGGTTGCCGGCGCACGCGAGGCCGTTCTGCTGTCGACGTGCAACCGCACCGAGATATACGCCGTCGAAGACGAGCAAGAGGTCGCGCCGCACGTGTGGGCGGCGCTGTCGGCGCGTCTTGGTGAAGACGCGTCGTCGTACGGTTACGTGCATCGGGATCGCGACGCCGTCGCGCACCTGTTCCGTGTCGCCAGCGGGCTCGATTCCATGGTGCTGGGCGAAGCGCAGATTCACGGCCAGGTGCGCGACGCATGGGAAACGTGCCGCGGACAGTCCGGCGCGGTCTTGAACCGCCTGTTTCAATCGTCATTGCTCGTCGCCGGACGCGTGCGAAGCGAGACGGCCCTGGCGCGTGGCGCGGCGTCGGTCAGCTCGGCGGCGGTGCAGCTGGCAAAACAGATCTTCGGTTCGCTGGTGGGACGGCGCGCGATGGTGCTCGGCGCGGGCGAGATGGCGGAGCTGGCCCTCGAATCGTTCGCGTCGCAAGGCGTTCGCACGTCGATCGTCGCCAACCGCACCTTCGAGCGCGCCGAGCAGCTCGCGGCGCGCTACGGTGCGGTCGCGATGCACTACGAGGAATGTTGGCGCTCGCTCGCTGAAATCGACGTCATGGTGTGCTCGACCGCGTCACCCCGGCCTATTGTCTTCGCCGACCATGTTCGACCGGCGCTCGACGCGCGCGGCGATCGTCCGCTGTGCATCCTCGATATCGCGCTTCCCAGAGACGTCGATCCGGCGGTCGGCGATCTGGACAAAGTCTTTCTCTACAACCTCGACGATCTGCAGGCGGTGGTGTCGTCGAACCTGGCGCGCCGGCGTGCCGAGGTGCCCACGGCGGAAGAGTTGATCGCCGGCGAGGTGGAGCGGTATTGGGAATGGCTCGCCGGCCTCGCGGCCGTGCCGGTGTTGACCGAGATGCGCGCGCGCATGGACGCGGTCCGCGTCAAAGAGCTCGAGTCCGCGCTGCGCAAGCTCGCCGAGCTCGGTCCGACCGAGCGTGAGGTCGTCACCGAGCTTTCCAGAACCCTCATGAACAAGTTTCTGCACGACCCCACTGTTCGTCTTCGTGCGGCGGCGGCGAACGGCCGGGGGCTGGGTGTCGTCGACACGGCGCGTTACCTGTTCGGTCTGGAGCGTGCCGGCGGCGCGGGTACGGCGCCCGCGGCGGACCCGGAGGACACTTCACACAACGAATGAAAGGTCGAGCTCTCATCACCGGCGGCGCCGGCTTCATCGGATCCAACCTCGCCGATCGCTTCGTTGCCGAAGGCTGGGCGACGGAGGTCCTCGACGACCTGTCGAGCGGCAAGCGTGAGAACCTCTCGCCCGCGGTTCGGTTCCACCACCTCGACATTCGTTCGGCCGACGCGGCGCGGCTCGCGTCCGCCGGCGGATTCGACGTCATCCTGCATCTCGCGGCGCAGATGGATGTGCGGCGCAGCGTGGCGGATCCGCGCTTCGACGCGGACGTCAACATCGGCGGCGTGCTCAATGTGTGCGAAGCCATTCGGACGACGAACGGCAAGCGCCCGCGAGTCGTCTTTGCGTCTACCGGCGGCGCGCTGTACGGTGACACGTCGCGGCCTCCGCACGATGAATCGACCGCAAAGGACCCGGATTCGCCCTACGGCGTCGCCAAGCTCGCCGTCGAGCAGTATCTCGCGTATTACGCGCGCATCCACGCCCTCGAGACGGCGATCGTACGGTACGCCAACGTCTACGGACCGCGGCAGGATCCGCACGGGGAAGCGGGGGTCGTCGCGATTTTTTGCCAGCGCATTCTCGCCGACCGTCCGCTGACGGTGTTCGGCGATGGCATGCAGACACGCGACTACGTCCACGTTCGAGACGTCGTCGACGCGACGTATCGCGCCGCGACCCAGGAATTGCCTCCCGTCGGCGGTCTCGACACGCGCGCGTTCAATGTGGGTACGGGCGTTCCGACGTCCGTGCTCGATGTCGCGGAAACCCTGCGGCGCGCCGCCGGGTGCAGGGCACCCATCGAGTTTGCGCCGAAGCGCGCCGGCGAGCAGATGGAATCGTATCTCGTCGTCCAAAAAGCGAAATCGGTGTTGGGCTGGCGGCCTCGCATCGACCTCGAGGCTGGACTCGCCGACACGTTCGCCTGGTTCGCCGCGCGTCGATCGCCGCCGGGCACTGTCCCCCCACCCACTCTCAACGCCTCGCAACGTTCATCGTGACCATCCTCTCCCCCCCGATGTTGCTGCAGGTATCGCGCGGCGCCATTCCAACGAGCCCGCTCGACCTGGTGCTCAACGCCACGACCGTGACGCAAGTCGTGCTCGTCGTGCTCGCGTTGCTGTCGCTGCTCAGTTGGGCGATCATGTTCGGTGTGTGGCGATCGCTCGCGCGCGCGCGAAAGCTCGCCGACAAGTTTTGGGAGGAATTCGATCGCGACCCGTCGCTCGAACATGCGAGCGTCCTCGCCAAACGAGCGAAGCCAAGCGCATTGCCGCGGTTGTTCATGCGTGCGGTGGCCTTCGTCGCCGACGCCCGCGTGGCGAGCCAGCAGTTGCGCGAGCGCGCGTTAACGACGACCGGCGACACTCCCGCGGCCGCGACGTTGAGCGGCTCGCAGATCGAGACGCTGCACCTCATTCTCGATGCCGAAGCCTCCGACGAACGCGATCGATTGGGGCGCTTCCTCCCGTGGCTCGCGACGATCGGGTCGGTGAGTCCGCTCATTGGACTGCTCGGAACGGTGCTCGGCGTGATCGAGGCCTTTCTCGGCATCGCCACGAAAGGATCGGGTAATCTCGCCGCGGTCGCACCGGGCGTCGGCGAGGCGCTCACGGCGACGGCGGCCGCTCTCGCCGTCGCGATTCCCGCCACCTTCGGCTACAACATCTTCGCCAGCCGGTTGAACCGCTTCGACGCGCGCCTCGAGCGATTCGCCACCGCCATCGTCGCGCTGCTCGTGCGCGAAGGACGGATCTGAGATGCCGGGCCGGCGCCGCCGTCATCGCTTCGATCTGAATGCCGACGTCAACGTCGTCAGCTTGATCGACGTGATGCTCCTGCTGCTCGTGATCTTCATGATCACGGCGCCGATGATGCAGGGCGGTTTGGACATCACGCTGCCCACCGCGCAGGCGAAGCCGCTCGAGTCGAAGACGGGGCTCAGCATTTCCGTCAATCGCAGCGGCGAAGTGTTCGTCGGTGACGCGACGAAAGGGATGAGCGTGGGGAATTTCCGCGTGCTCTTCACGTCGATGTCGAAGAACGAAACGGCGAACGGCGTGTATCTCCGGGCGGACAAGGACGTGCCGTACGGCGTCATCGTGCAGGTCTTCCAGATCATCCAGGCGGCCGGCGTGAGCGACATAGGTCTCGTGACGGAGACAGAGGTGATTCGGTAGGTGAGTGCGGTGGCGGAGCCGCGCCTCGGCGCCTGGTTTGCGCTGTCGGTTCTGCTACACGGCGGGCTGGTGGCTGCGTTTTTCGTGCTTCGGCCCGGAGCGCCGCCGCCTGGTCCGCCGATCTATCGCGTTCGACTGATCGCCGCGCCGGCGGGGGAGCGAGCGATCGGCGTCGTGCAGCCGAAGCCCGAACCTGTGGTCGAGAAGCCCGCGCCAACTCCGCCCAAGCCCGCACCGAAGAAAACGCCGGCGCCGGTGAAGACCCCGCCCAAAGCGACCAAGCAGGCTCCGACCGCCGCAACGCCCACTCCCATTCCGCCCCCCAAAACGGCTGAGCCCGCACCAACGGCCGGTGGAGGAGCGACCGGTGGCCGCGGCGCGGATATCGCCAACGTCGTGACCACCGGTGTCGAGTTTCCGTATCCGGCGTACAGCGACAACATCGTTCGGCAACTCATCAAGTTCTTCGGGCAGACCAATGCGCGGTTCACGGCTGAGGTCTCTTTCGTGATTCGCCGCGACGGTACCGTGGATCCGGAGACGATTCGCTTCGTGACTCGCTCGGGCAATTACTCGTTTGACCAACGAGCGTATGGCGCTGTCGAAGCCGCGGCCAACGCCAACGCATTCGGCGCGCTCCCACCCGGCTTTCGCGAAGACATCCTGCCCGTGAGGTTCCGGTTCACTCCCTCGATCATGAGGTAATGAGTGCAATGAAAGCTCTTCGTGCCGTGGCCTTCACGTTCATTGGTGCTCTCGCGTTCACCGCCGGCACGGGGGGGGGCCGCCAAGTGCTCGCGCAGGACACGACGTTCAAAGGCATCACGCTCATCGGCAACTACGATCCGACGCGCGACAAGATCTCCGTCGCCGTGCTTCCAGTCACCGGCGCGTTCGGCGACTCGTTGCGCGCGATTGTTCAGCGAGACCTCGATTTCAGCGACCGGTTCACCATCTTGCCGATCGAAGGCGGAGACGCGGACGCGGCGCGGACGGGCGGCGCTGCGTCGGGCCTCAACTACTCGATCTTCCAGCGGCTCAACGCCGCGGCCGTGGTTCAGATGACGTCCATGCCGACGGGTATTCACGTCGCCCTCCACGACGTCGCCAAGGGACAGGTCGTGAACGTCGGCGACTTCGCGCTGCCGTCGGCGGGTTTCACGCGCGACTGGCGGCTGGCCGTCCATCGCGCGTCCGACGAGATCGCGCGCTGGATGACGGGGCAACGCGGCATCGCGGCCACGCGCATCGCGTATATCCGCGGAAGTGGCAAGGCCGCGGCAATCCGCATCGTAGACAGCGACGGGGCAGGGGAGATCACCGTCCCGACTGACGAGAATGGCATCAGCCCGGCGTGGCATCCGTCCGGGACGATGCTCGCCTACAGCACGTACGGTGACGTCGCGTCGCGCATCGTACTCTTCGATCTGACGACCGCGAACTCCCGCACGCTCACAACCGCGCCCCGAAATACCCAATACATCACGCCGAATTTCACGGCGGATGGTACGTCTATTCTCTACGCGCGTTCGGGAGAGAACGGGTCGGACATCTACGCCGTCGGCCTGTCAGGGAACGATGCGCCTCGCCGGCTCACCGCGGGCCGTGGTGCCGAGAATGCGAGTCCCACGTCGAGCCCCGATGGTCGTCGCGTTGTCTACGTTGGCAACGCCGGCAACGGCGCGCCGGAACTGTATATTATGGACGCCGACGGAACGGACGCTCGGCTGCTCACCGAATACGATTTCAGCGACAAGAACTACCGCTCGGATCCTGATTGGTCCCCCGACGGCCGGCTGATCGCGTATCAGGAACAGATCGGCCGCAACTTCCAGATTCGAACGATTCGCGCCACCGGCGGCACGCCCAAGCAACTGACCAGCGAAGGTGTGAACGAACAGCCGTCATGGGCGCCCGATTCACGGCACCTTGTCTTTACATCGACACGCTCCGGCGTGCGGCAGCTTTGGGTTCTCGACACCGAAACGTTTCGCATGCGCCAGCTCACGACGTCGGCCGGCTCGCGTCTGGCCGCCTGGTCCTCGCGGCTGACGCAATGAAATCGAGTCATTAGCACTCTCTAATACTCTCTCCTCCTTCTCCCTCCTCCCCACCAACTCCATCCTCCCCGGAGAGCTCGACATGAATGCCACGCGACGGTTTGCGGGACTCACGGCTGCCCTGCTGTCCGCGACCCTCATCGACGCCTGCCACAAGAAAGCGCCGGACCAGCCGGCCCCCGCCGTAGCGCCCGCTGCTGGCCCCAACGCGGACAGCGCGCGCCGCGCGCAGGAAGATGCCGCGCGTCGCGCCGCCGAGGATGCCGCTCGCCGTCGAGCCGCCGACAGTGCCGCTGCCGCGGCCGCTGCCGCGCGTGACGCCGCGGCCGCTGGTGCCGCCCTCCGAACGACCCTGACGGCTATGGTGCACTTCGATTACGATCAATCAGACCTGCGGCCGGAAGACCGCGCGATCCTCGATGCGAAGGTCCCGATTCTCACGGCGAATCCGACGGTCATGATCCGCGTCGCCGGTCACACCGATGAGCGGGGCTCCGACGAGTACAACCTCGCGCTCGGCCAGCGCCGCGCCTCCTCGGTGAAAGCGTATCTCGTGCAGCACGGCATCGCCGAGGCGCGTGTGCAAACGATCAGTTACGGTGAGGAGCGACCGATGGCTCAAGGCGCCGACGAAAACGCGTACCAACAGAATCGGCGCGCGGAATTCGACATCACCAGCGGTCCGCAGACGCTCCGCAAGCCATGACACGCGCGCGCCGGGCGGCTTCGCTGACATTGATTCTTCTTGGCGGCTGTCTCGCCTCCAAGGGTGATATCCGCTTGCTGCAGGATGAGCTTCGCGCCACGCGGGCGCAGATCGCCACCGGCGATACGGCGCGGATGCGCTCGGACGACGCGCGCCGCGCGCAGATCGCGTCGCTGGCAACGAGCGTCGAGCGGATTACCGACTCGCTTCGGTCGCTCAACGGTCGCTTCGCCGCGTTCCAGGCGACTTCGGCTGGTCAGTTCGACGCGGTCGGCCAGCAGATCGTGCAGATCCAGGCATTGCTCGGCCAAACCACGCGGGGAATGGCGGAGGCTCGCGCGCAGCTCGAGGCGCTTCGCGAGCAGGGAATTTCAACCGGCTCGCCGACGCCCGCTCCGGCAGGCGACACGAGCAAGGCCGCGCCCGCGGGCCCCGGACCGGCAACACTTTTTACCACGTCGGTCACGGAGCTGCGCAACGGGAGCTATCGCACCGCTCTCAACGGATTCGACGAGCTGATTCGAACGCATCCCGACTATTCCCAGGTGCCGCTCGCGCAGGTCTACGTCGGTGACGCTTATAAAGGCATTGGGAACATCCCCGCCGCGGACTCAGTATACCAGCTCGTTTCGACGCGGTATCCGAAGAGTCCGCAAGCAGCGACGGGCCTCTACAAGCACGGGATGATTCTGTGGGACGCGAACAAGCGACCCGAGGCCCGGATCGTGTTCAATCGGGTGATCAAGGAATATCCGAGCTCGCCCGAGGCGGAACTTGCGAGCGACCGACTGAGGCCAAGGGAGTGAGGCTGCTGTAGCCGATGCGGATTCCGAAGTCCCAGAACGGAGAAATGCCGTTCCTCGATCATCTCGAGGAGCTGCGCTGGCGAATCATCTATTCGTTGGCCGCGGTGGTCATTTGCGTCGGCGTCGGTTTCTGGGTCACGCTGCGCTTCGATCTCGTGAAGATCCTCGCGGGCCCAATCCTCCCGCTGCTCCCCGAGCACCATCTCTTCTTCACGCATCCAAGCGACAAGTTCAGCATCTCGCTGAACACGGCGATGACCTGCGGCCTCGTGCTCGCGGCGCCGATCGTTCTCTATCAGGTCTGGCTGTTCCTCGCGCCCGCGCTCCACAAGCACGAAAAGCGCGTTGCGATCGGCGTGTTGTTCAGTGGAACGGCCCTGTTCATCGCGGGCGCGGCGCTCGCGTTCAAGATCGTCATCCCGCTGGCGCTTCCGTGGTTGATGGGCTTCGGGACCGAGTCCATGGTTCCGCTCATCACCGCCGAGGAGTACTTCGGATTCGTGTTCGCGATGGTGCTCACCTTCGGTCTCAGCTTCGAGCTGCCGATCGTGGTGTTCGCGCTCGCGGCGCTCGGACTCGTGACGCCGCAGTTCCTCGCGAAATACCGACGGCACGCGATCGTGCTGATCGTCATCGCCGGCGCGTTCCTGACCCCCGGCGACCTGGTGTGGACGACGATCGCACTCGCGGTGCCGCTGTACGGACTCTACGAGTTGAGCGTCCTGGCCGCCTTCGTCATCGATCGCCGGCGCAAACGGCGACGCGCGGCCCTCGCGGCGGAGCAGTCGGGAGCCGCGGCGTGAGGCGATTGATCGGCGCCGTGACCTTGGTCACGGCGCTCGCGCTCCCTTTGGGAGCGCAGATCATCCCCGGCTTCCCGGGGAGACCCGGAATGGGCCAGCTCCAGCCGGTCAAGCGCGACACGTCGAAGGACACGACGAACAAGGTCCATTGGCCTACGCCGGACTCGATCACGGCCCGCCTACTGGCGCGGCCCGGGTATACCATCACGCGCTATCAGGGAGACACCGCGTTCTTCAACGCGCAGACGCACGCGCTCGATCTCCTCGCGGCGAACAAGCGGCGGGCCATCGTCGATCGTGATTCACAGATCGTAGTAAGTGACAGCGGCATCTATTACACCGAAACGGATCGGAAAGTCGTCACCGGCGGCAAGTACACGCTGTCGCCGCCGCCGAGTAGCGGGCAGGCCGACATCAAGGGCGTCGGTCGTGTGGATTACGATTTGGCGGACCGCTCCGCCCGAATCACGCGCGCGAAGCTCCCGGTCAATAACGGACAGATGTGGTACATGGACGTCGCGCTGGCGCGGGTCATCCTCGACACGGGAAAAACGGCGTCACCGACCGTGTTCGCCCGTGGCGGTTCGGCGACCAGTTGCGACGACTCGATACCGGATTATCGGTTCGAATTCAAGGAGGCGAAGCGGACCGGCAATAACACACTCGTCGCGCGGCCGGCGATTCTGTACATCAAGGACATTCCCGTCCTCTGGCTGCCGTTCATCTTCACCGACACGCGGAGCGGCCGCCACAGCGGACTTCTCCCACCGATGTTCGGCTTCGGCGACATCGTTCGCAACAGTCCAACCTACCGGCGCCACGTCGAGCACTTCGGCTATTACTGGGCGCTGAGCGACTACTACGATTTTTCCACCTGGCTCGATTGGCGCAGCGCCGCCGGCGCGTCAGTGAACGATCCGGGCTGGCTGCGGTTCAACGGCGATTTCAACTACAAGTGGGTGAACCGCTTCATGGCCGGCCGCGTCGGCGCGTCGTATACGACGCAGCGCGACGGCAGCACGAACACCGCCGTGAGCTGGGGCCACCAACAGGAGTTCTCGAAGGACAGCCGGCTCAACACCAACATCAACTTCGTCACGAATACCACGCTCCAGCGCCAGAACACGTTCAACCCGATCGCGGCGCTGGCGACGATCGCGTCCCAGGTCTCCTATCAGACCAAGCTCGGCCCGGCCTCGCTCAATCTTGGCGCGACGCGCACGCAGTATCCCGGCCGGAAGCAGATCGACCAGAGCTTGCCGACGATCAGCCTGACGTCGACGGCCATCTCGCTCGGCCCTCACTTCAGCTGGACGCCGACCTTTTCGTACTCGCGGCACGACGTGCTGCACATGGACCAGCCCGGGCCCGGCGCGTTCGTCTTCAGCGTCGATCCCGTCACCGGACAGCGCGACAGCACGCAGTCGACGACGCGCAACTCGTCGAACGTGTCGATGGACATCGGCTTGCCGCTCCAGATCTTCGGCCGCGACTTCCGCAACACGTTCCACGTCACCCAGCAGCGACAGAACTTCCCGCAGCAGTTCAATATCGTCGACGTCGAGACGGGCCAGGTGACGGCGACGCGCATCTTCGCCGCGACCTACCAGACGGCGATCGATTGGACGCCGGACTTCACGGTGCCGTCGCTCGGACACAACAAGTTCAATCTCTCGCCGAGTATCAGCCTGCAGAACGTGGAGCCGGGACCGTTCTGGGTTGCGTCGGAGCGGACGAATGGCCGGTACGTCAGTCAGTCCAAACGCATCTCGCTCGGCGTCGGTGCGACGCCGACGCTCTATGCGAGATTCCGCGGCTTTGGTCCATGGAGCGCCATCCGCCATTCGATCACGCCATCGATCGCATACTCGTGGGCGCCGGCCGCCGAGGTGAGCGACGAATATCTCCTCGCGCTCGGACGGACGCGCGCAAACTCGTTCACGGGCCTGAAGCAAAGCAACATCTCGTTCGGCCTGAATCAGCTGTTCCAGGCCAAGCTTCGTCAGAAGAACGACTCGAATCCCGACAACGCGAAGAAGATCGATCTGCTCAGCCTCAACTTCACGCCCATCACCTACGACTTCGAACGCGCGAAGGGCCATAAGTCCACCGCCGGCTTTACCTCGGAAAACTGGGGCTACTCGTTGCGCTCCGACCTGCTTCCGGGATTCGACTTCTCGAGCACGTATTCGCTCTTCCTCGGCAGCACGCTCAGCGACACCGCCGAGTTCAAGCCGTACCTCACCAACATCTCGGCGTCGTTCCGCATCAGCCGCGAGCAGAATCCGTTCGCGGCGCTGATGCGGTTGTTCGGTCGCGCTGTGCCTGAAGCGCAGGCGATGCCGGCGGCAGGCACGGATCAAGTTCGACAGCGCCCCGACTCGAGCCAGCTCGCTCTGATCGCGGCGCAACCGATCGCCGGATCGATGCGAACCGGCGACCGCTTCATCGTTCCGCCGACGGAGGGCTGGCGTGCGTCGTTCAGCTTCACGCGCTCGAGCCCCCGTCCGCCAAAGCCCGGCAGCAACGTGATCGATTTCGATCCGGTGGCGCGCTGCCAACAGGTTGCCGGCCAGAACGCTCTGTTACTCGAGGCCTGCATCCAGCAACAGCGCGCCCTCCCGACGAACGACCTGCCCGTCACGTCGGCTACGGCGGGAGGGCCGGTCTACAACATTCCTCCGACGACGTCGATCAACGCCGACATCGCGTTCAATCTCACCCCGAAGTGGGCGGCGCATTGGACGACGAACTACGACGTCGAGACCCACCAGTTCGCCAGTCAGATCGTGCAATTGCAACGCGACCTGCACGACTGGCGCGCTCTGTTCGGGTACACTCAGTCCCCGAACGGCAACTTCGCCTTCACGTTCACGATTTCGTTGAAGGCGGAGCCGGACATCAAGTTCGATTACAACCGGTCGACGGTGCGATCCGGCTTCCCCTGATCGGATCGTGAGAAGGGTTCGACCCTTTTTGCGTTTCATGTAAAAGGGTCTGACCCCAAATCGCGGTGTGCTGTTTTTATCGCAGATTGCTGTCCAGTCCGGGGGACACCGACGAGACGCTCCTTCCGGCAAAGCTCAAACAGGCAATCAGTTAGCTTTGCGCCGGATGCGGTGCGGGGTCTGCTATTTCTGGTTGGCGCACCCCACCCGGAGCACTTATGCGGTTGTCTCGTTGGCTGCTGGCGGCGCTGGTTCCGATGGCCGCGTGTGAGGACATCGCCGGACTCTTGACCGATCCGGACGCTCCCGCCAACCTCACGTACCAACTCACGCCGAGCGGCAACGCGAATGCTCCGCTGGCCGTGCTGCTCAGTTGGGATGTGCCGCGCAACAACAACGCGAACGCGTTCAACATCTACGGGCGGGTCGGGGGCGGGGACTGGCAGCTCCGCGGGACGACGACGTCCAACACCTTCCACGACGCCGGCGTGCCCGACGTGCAGTACTACGTGGCGTCGGTCGATCTCGACGGGAATGAGCTCGCTCGGTCGAACACTGTCACAATCGACCTGAACGCGAACGTGCCCGCGCCGACCGGCTTCACTTCCGTGTCGTTGAACGGCGCGATCCAGCTCGCCTGGTCGGGGAGCGCCGTCGACGCGCTTCATGGCGCGTTCGACCACTATCGCGTCTACTCGACGACGTACGACGACAGCCGCGGTGTGTGCACGGCAACCTGGGTGCTCGAGGGAACGACGGCGTCGGACGGGTTCTTCGTTGGAAATCTGACCAACGGCGCCTCCCGCTGCTTCGCGGCAAGCACGGTGACGCACGATGGACACGAGAGCGTGTGGACCGAGGCGCGGCTCGATACGCCGCGCTTCGACGCGCGCAACGCGTTTGTCTACTCGACCGTCGCGCGGCCCGACAGCTCCGGCTTCCTCTTTTTCGACGACGCGAGCCGTAAGCTCGGCGTGGTCGGTGTTTCGTCACGGACGGACCTCGACTTCACGATCGTCCGCCACTCGGACGGCACGCTCTGGTTCCAGCCGGCACGCGCCGGGGCGACGATGGTGTTGTACGGCAACACGCCGGTGGCCGGTTTGAGCTCGATCGATCGCGCGCCGTCGACGGGCTATTCGTCGTCGACGATTCAAGCGGTGCCGGGCTTCGCGTATGTCTTTCGCGTGCAGAAAACGGACGGGGTCCACTTCGCCGCGGCGCGCGTCGCGTATGTCGCGACGGACTATGTCGTGTTCGACTGGTCGTATCAGAGCGCCATCGGCAACGCCGAGCTGTCGAGAATACCGTTGCCATAGCGATGCCAGGGCCGCCGCGCTCCCTTGAATTGTCGCAGTGGCCCTTTGACATTCGATCATGGCGATGGAAGTCGTGATCGACGGGAATTCGTTGACATTGGAACAGGTGACTGCCGTCGCCGCCGCGCGGGCGCGTGTCTCGGTGGCGCCGTGGGCGAAGACGCGGGCGGGAGCGGCGCGAAAGGTCGTCGACCGGCTGGTCGAGTCCCGCGCCGTCGCTTACGGCGTGACGACCGGGTTCGGCAAGCTGTCCGACGTCGCCATTCCGCCGGACAGACTCGCCGAATTGCAGGTCAACCTCGTGCGCAGCCACGCCGCCGGCGTCGGTGATCTGCTTCCGGAACGCGAGGTGCGCGCGATGATGCTCCTGCGCGCCAACGTGATCGCGAAAGGCTTCTCCGGCGCTCGCATCGATCTCGCGGTCCTGCTGTGCGAGATGCTGAACGCCGGTCTCTATCCGCAGATTCCCGAGCAAGGAAGCGTAGGCGCGAGTGGTGATCTCGCGCCGCTGGCGCATCTCGCCCTCTCCGTGATCGGCGAAGGGACATTGCAGTCCAACGGCCGGTGCGGGCCAGCCGCGGAGATGCTCAACGGCGCCGGCCTTCAGCCGATCACGTTGGCGAGCAAGGAAGGACTCACACTCATCAACGGGACGCAGGCCCATACGTCGATCGGCGCGCTGGCGCTCGTCGACGCGCACACGCTCTGGCGAACGGCGCACGTCGCCGGCGCGATGTCGCTCGAAGCGTTGCTCGGGACGCCCGTCGCTTTCGATGCGCGCATCCAGGATGCGCGCGGGCAGCTCGGTCAGGCCGCGTCTGCCGCGTTTCTCCGCGAATTGCTCACCGACAGCGAGATTCGCGAATCGCATCGTCACAACGACCCTCGAGTGCAGGATGCCTACGCGCTGCGCTGCATGCCGCAGGTGCACGGCCCGGTGCTCGACGCGATCGACTTCGCCGCGGCGGTGATCGGCCGCGAGCTCAACGCCGCGACCGACAACCCGCTCGTCTTCTCCGAGTCGGGTGAATTGCTGAGCGGCGGGAACTTTCACGGGCAATCGGTCGCGATGGCGCTCGACTTCCTTGCCATCGCGCTCACGAACCTCGCCACGATCTCCGAACGGCGCACCGATCGGCTCGTGCACCCGGATCTCAATCAGGGACTGCCGCCCTTTCTCACGCGCGACGCCGGCGTGAATTCCGGTTTCATGATGGCGCAGGTGACGGCTGCATCGCTCGCCAGCGAGTGCAAGGTGCTCTCGCACCCGGCGAGCGTGGACACGATCCCCACGGACGGCAACAAGGAGGACGTGGTCCCGATGGCGATGACCGCGGCGTGGAAGCTGCGACGCGTCGTGCGCAATGTGCGCTACGTGCTGGCGATCGAGCTGATGTGCGCCGCGCAGGGGCTCGACTACCGCGCGCCGCTCAAACCGGGGCGCGGCGTCGCGCGCGCGCACGGCGACGTGCGCCGCCTGGTACCGCCGCTCGAGGGCGATCGCGTGTTGTCCCACGACATCGAGCGGCTCGCCGCGGCGATTCAGGCCGGCGAGATCTCTTCTTCCGCGATGAGTTGATGATGCATACGACGTTCACCGACGCTACGCGTACCGACTCTGAGCGCCGGGAGCGCGGGCAGCGAGTGATCCGCGCCCCGCGCGGGACGAAGATCTCGTGCAAGGGTTGGCAGCAGGAGGCGGCGCTCCGCATGCTCATGAACAACCTCGATCCCGAGGTAGCGGAACGTCCCGAAGACCTGATCGTGTACGGCGGGACGGGTCGCGCGGCGCGCAGCTGGGAAGCGTTCGACGCGATCGTCGACGCGCTGCGCGCGCTGGAAAGCGACGAGACGCTGCTCGTGCAGAGCGGCAAGCCGGTTGGCGTGTTCCGAACGCACGCGTCGGCGCCGCGCGTTCTCATCGCCAACAGCAACCTCGTCGGACGCTGGGCGAACTGGGATTACTTCCGCGAGCTCGAGCGCGCCGGCTTGATCATGTACGGCCAGATGACCGCCGGCTCGTGGATCTACATCGGATCGCAGGGCATCCTGCAGGGTACGTTCGAGACGTTCGGCGCCGTGGCGCACACGCACTTCAACGGCACGCTCGCCGGTCGCTTCGTCCTCACGGCCGGACTCGGCGGCATGGGCGGCGCGCAGCCGCTCGCCGCGACGATGAACGATGCCGCGATCCTCGGCATCGACGTCGACGAGGCGCGCATCGATAAGCGTCTCGAAACAGGTTACTGCGACCGCAAGACACATAGTCTCGACGAAGCGCTGGCGTGGATTCGTGAGGCGACGGACGCCAAGCGCCGGCTGTCGGTCGGTCTCGTGGGCAACGCGGCAGAGATTCTTCCCGAGCTGGTAGCGCGCGGCGTGACGCCCGACGTGTTGACCGACCAAACGAGCGCGCACGACACGCTCAATGGCTACGTACCGGCGGGACTGTCGCTCGACGACGCGGCGCGACTGCGCCGCTCCGACCCCCGCGAGTACGTGCGACGCGCCAACGCGTCGATCGTCCGTCACGTCGAGGCGATGCTCGCGATGCAAAAGCAGGGCGCGATCACTTTCGACTACGGCAACAACATTCGGACGGTCGCGAAGGACAACGGCGTCGATAACGCCTTCGACATCCCCGGCTTCGTGCCCGAGTACGTGCGCCCGCTCTTCTGCGCGGGCAAGGGACCGTTCCGTTGGGTCGCGCTGTCGGGTGATCCGACGGATCTGGCGCGCACCGATGAGCTGGTGCTCGAGCTCTTCCCGCACGATGCGCATTTGCGCCGCTGGATCGAGATGGCGCGTGAGCGGATCCACTTCCAGGGCCTGCCGGCGCGGATCTGCTGGCTGGGGCAGGGCGAGCGCGCGCGGTTCGGCGTCGCGCTCAACGACCTCGTGGCCAGCGGCGAGATCTCGGCGCCGATCGTCATCGGCCGCGACCATCTCGATACGGGAAGCGTCGCGTCTCCCTTCCGGGAGACGGAGGCGATGCGCGACGGAAGCGACGCGATCGCCGACTGGCCGATCCTCAACGCGCTGCTCAATACCGCGAGCGGCGCGTCGTGGGTTTCGTTCCACCACGGCGGCGGCGTCGGGATCGGCAACTCACTCCATGCCGGCCAGGTGATCGTCGCCGACGGCACGCCGGAGATGCGGGTCCGCCTCGAGCGCGTCCTGACCAACGATCCTGGTATTGGAGTTGCTCGCCACGCCGACGCCGGCTACGACATCGCCATTCGGACGGCAGAAGAGCAGGGGATTCGTTTGCCGATGCGCTCGTCCTGAGCTGCGCGGCGGAGGAGATCCGGACCACCACGTGCTTTCCTCCCGATTCAAGCCGTACCACGTCGCGCTCTTCCTCGGCAAGTACGCGTGGCTCACGGCGCGTCGCCGGCCCGTGCTCGTGCACTTCGAGGTCACGTTGCGCTGCAACGCGCACTGCGGCTTTTGCGACTACTGGAAGACCGCCGCGTCGGCGCGCGACGACGAGCTGGCGAGCTACGCCGACGCGGCTCGCTATTTCAACCCGATGCTCGTCACGTTCACCGGCGGCGAGCCGACGCTCCGGCGCGACCTCGAGGCGATCGTCGCCGAAGTGCATCGCGCGATCTCGCTCAAGTACATCACGCTCATCACGCACGGCGCGATGTTGTCGCCCGAGCGCGCCGCGTCATTGTGGGCCGCCGGGGTGAATCAGTTCAACATCTCGCTCGACTACCTCGACGAGCGTCACGACCGCGCTCGCGGTATTCCCGGGTTGGCGGCGAAGATCCTCGCCAACATTCCGGCGATGCAGGCGCGCGGTATCGACAACATCCGGTTCAACACCGTGATCAAGAACGACAATTTCGATCAGGTGCTGGAGATCGCGCGCACCGCCGAGTCGCTCGGCGTCGGCGTCAACTTCAGCGTGTACACCGACGCGAAGAACGGGAACCGCGAACATCTCATCGGCCGCGACCATCTGGCCGAGGCCGAGCACGTCGTTCACGAGCTGCTCGCGGTGAAGCGTCGGCGACGCGGCATCATCACGAATTCGGATTACTACCTGGAGCAGATTCCCCGTTACCTTCGTGGGGAAATGCGCGAGCCCTGCCGCTCCGGAATTCGCACCATTCACATCGATCCGAGCGGGCGGGTCAAGCGCTGTCCCGACTTTCCCACCGATTTCCATTGGCGCGATTTCAGGCAATACAAGCCGATCGACTGCAATGCGTGCTACTACGCCTGCCGGGGCGAGGCCCAGGCGCCCCTGCGACTATCGCGGATTCGAGATGTCATGGCATGAATAGGATGCGGACCGCAATATCCCGCCACAAAATGGGGTCAGACCCTATTTCTACTTCTCTAAATGGGGTCTGACCCCATGTCTTGGACGAGACGCGAGAAGTGAGCGAGTCACTGATCTTCGCCAACGCGTCCCAGGTCGTGACGTGCGCGGGTCCGGCTCGCGCCCGCCGCGGGAAGGAGTTCGGCGACGCCTGCATCCTCCGCGATGCCGCAGTCGCAATCGAGGGCGATCGCGTCGCCGCTGTCGGGCCGCTCGCCGACGTGCGGGCGCGCTTCACATCCGCGCGCGAGATCGACTGCCGGCGCGGAGTGCTGACCCCGGGCCTCGTCGATTCACATACGCATGGCATCTTCGGACGGCCGCGCTACGACGAGCAGGAATTGCGGGCCGCCGGCGCGGACTACATGGAGATCGCGCGGCGCGGTGGCGGGATCCACTCGTCAGTGCGCGACCTTCGACAACGCAGCGAGGACGATCTGTTCGCGCTCGCCAAACCCCGGCTCGAGCGCCTGGCGTCCTTCGGGACCACCACCGTCGAGGTAAAATCTGGCTACGGGCTCACTCTCGACGACGAGCTCAAGACCCTTCGCGTGATCGCGCGCCTGCAGCGAGCGCTCCCGCTCCGCATCGTCCCGACATTCCTTGGGGCGCACGAGATTCCGCTCGAGCATCGTGAATCCGAAGCGCGGCGACGCGAATATGTGGACCTTCTGATCCACGAGATGATTCCGGCGGTCGCCGCGGCGCGGCTCGCCCGATTCGCCGACGTCTTTTGCGAGACCGGCGTTTACACCGTGGACGAATCGCGCGCCATTCTCACCGCGGCGCGCGATGCGGGCCTGCTGCTCAAGCTTCACGCCGACGAGCTCACGTCGTCGGGCGGCGCGGAGTTGGCGGCGTCCCTCGGCGCCGTGTCGGCGGATCACCTGGCCGCGGTTTCTGACGCGGGGATCGCCGCGCTGGTCAAAGCACCAACGGTGGCCACCCTGCTTCCCGGAACGATGCTCTTCCTCGGGAAGACGAAGCAGGCCCCGGCGCGCCGACTGATCGAGGCGGGCGTCCCGGTTGCGCTGGCGACCGATTTCAACCCCGGTACTTCGCCGACACCGAACCTGCCGTTGGTCCTTACGCTGGGGGTCAGTCAGCTCCACCTGAGCGTCGCTGAAGCAGTGCTGGCCGCAACTGTAAACGGGGCTGCGGCGGTGGGGTTGGCGGACCGTGTCGGGCAGATTGCCGATGGCTTTTCGGCCGACCTGGCATTGTTTGACGTTCGGGATGTTCGAGAAGTCCCATACTGGTACGGCGACAACCGCTGCGCGGCGACGTTCGTGGGGGGCAAACCTTGTCACACGAGTGACTTAGGGGTATCTTGACCCTCCACCTTCCGCGGTTCGAGCCGCCCAAAATGTTCACCGCTCGGACCCCCAGGCGCTGATGTCCCAAGTCGCGAAGCTGAAAAAGCAGGCCGCTGAATTCGAGCTGAAGAAGCAGTTCGACAAAGCGTTGCCGATCTACGTCAAGCTTCTCGACCTGTACGATCAGCATTCCAGCGAGATCGACGTCGCCCTGTTCAATCGCGTCGGCGACCTGATGCTCCGCCAGGGCAATGTCGCCGACGCTGTCGACTACTACGAAAAGGCCGTCGACCGCTACGCCGAAACCGGCTTTTTCAACAACGCGATCGCCCTCTGCAACAAGGTGCTCCGACAGTCGCCCGGACGCACTTCGATCTACTACAAGCTGGGTCGGATCAGCGCGCAGAAAGGCTTCAACGCGGAAGCGCGCGCGAATTTCCTCGAGTATTCCGACCGAATGCGGAAGGCAGGCAACCACGACGAGGCCTTCCGCGCGCTGGAGGAGTTCGCCGACCTCTCGCCCGAGCAGTACGAAATTCGGCAGATGCTCGCCGACCAGCTGATCAAGGCTGGTCGAAAGGACGAGGCGATCGAGCAATTGCAGCTCTTGCACGAGCGGTACGATGGAGACGGCCGCGATTCCGACGCGAAAGGCGTCGCTGCCCGGCTGCACTCGCTCGATCCCAACGCGACGCCTCGCGCAAGTGCGGGTCGGAAGCAGCGCGCGTCCTCGGACCTCATCTTCATCGACCTCGACGAGCCGACGGCTCCGACTCCCGTGCGTGTCGAGCGGGCGGCCCCACCCCCGCCGGCTGCGCCAGCGAAGGCCACGCCGGCACCGCCGCCTCCGCCGCCTCCGCCGGTCGCCACGGTCGAGTCGATCAGCGAGACGGCCGCCTTGGAGTCGCTGTTGATCGAGCCGGATGGGCTCGAGGGGAATCTCGTCGAATCGATCGTCGACGAGCCAACCCTCGTCGAGCCCACGATCGTCGAGCCGACGTCGATCGAGCCGCTGATCGGCGCGGCGCTGGCCGAGGAGCCGCTCTCGGGCGACGCGATGTCGCTCGCGTCATCTCTCGTCGGATCGAGGGGGGGGCAGCTCGAGCCGGTCGTGCCGGCGGAGGGCCTGCTCGATTCGGTCAGCGGTGAGCCGCGCGTTTCATCACCCAACATCGTGGCGCTGACCCCTACGGTGATCGAGCCGATCGAGCCGCCGACGATGCTGCTCGGCTTCGAGTCGACGAACATCGTCTCGAGCGACGATCCGCTCGGCTTGTCGAGCGAAGTGACGATCGACATCGATCTCAACGAGCTTTCGACGCCTCCGAAGGACTTCAGCCCCGTCGGGAATATGTCGCCGACGCCGGATTCGCCGCAGTCGTCATTCCCGGATCTGGCAGCAGTCGAAGTCCCATCAGTTGAAAGCGCGCCGATCGAGAGCGCGACGATCGAAAGCATGACGATCGAAAGCATGACGATCGAAAGTTCGGCCGAGGATCTCGGCGAGGCCCTGCTGCCGCGTCCAACGCCGGTCGCCTCGGCGGCTGTGGCACCCGAGCCCTTCTCGGCGGATTCGTTCGACCTCGCCCTGCCGCGGGCGGGCGAAATCGTCACGCCCGACGACGAGCCGATCTTGATCCCGACGCCGTCGATCGCACGCCGGTCGACGGTCGAGGCGCAGCACATCGTCGACGCGCTCCAGTTGGAGGTGGATCAGAATCCGACGGATTGGAACCTCCGACGATCGCTCGCCGAATCGATGCTCGACGCGGGGAATCGCGACGCCGGCATCAGCGAGCTCGAAGCGGCGATGTCGGGCGCCGAGCGCTCGGGCGATCTGGAGCTGGCCTCGGCGGTGGCGGAAGAAATCTCCCGGCTCGAGCCTGAGGTCATCAAACACCAGCAAAAGCGCGTCGAGTATGCCTTCCGCACCAACGACCGTCCTCGCCTGATCGAGGCGTATCTCGCGCTCGCCGACGTGTTGCTGCGCACGGAGCAGATCGACAAAGCGCGCACGATCTACGAGCGTGTGCTCGATCTGTCGCCCGCCGAGGCACGCGCGCGGGCAGGGCTGCAGACCGTCGGCGTCGCGAACACGCCTCCGGCGTCGGCGACGCCGCTCGCCAATCACCGCCTGTCCGGTGCGATGCCCGCGCCACGACCGAGTCGGCCGGTGCGCCGCGCGACTCCGACGACGGGCAGTTTCGTGAATCTCGGCGACTTGCTGCGCGACGACGAAATGCCGCGCGACACGCGGATGATCGTTCCCGAGCAAGAGCCGACGGGCGACGAAGAAGCCGACTTCGCCGACATGCTCCGCAAGTTCAAGCAAGGCATTGCGGAGAACGTCGATCCCGAGGACTATCAGAGCCATTACGACTTGGCGATCGCGTTCAAGGAGATGGGCCTGATCGACGAGGCGATCGGCGAATTCCAAAGGGCGCTCGGCAGCTCTACGAACCGCTTGCCCGCGTACGAAGCGCTGGGGCAGTGCTTCATGGACAAGGGCCAGTTCAAGCTCGCGTCGTCGATCCTGACACGAGCGTTGGCCGAGCGGGCCAGCGACGAACAGCTTGTCGGCGTATTGTATTTGCTCGGGCGTGCCGCCGAGGCGCTGGGCAACAGCCAGGATGCACTCGCCTATTATCAGCGCGTGTTCGTTGTCGACATTCAATTCCGTGATATCTCTCAACGCATGAACGAAGTCGAGCGCACGTGGCGATGACGGGCACGATCACGCGCCCGAGAAAACCCGCGAACGACGCGTTGCTGGCCATTCAGTCTCCCGTACGCGACCGGCTGAACGAGGTCGTGGACGAGATGCATCGCGTCGTCACCGACGACCTTCCGATCATCCGTGAGGTGAGCGCGCATCTGCTGCGGATGCGCGGGAAGATGTTCCGACCGACGCTCGCGCTCTTGTCGAGCGCCGCGACGGGGCGGTCCGAGCCGCGCGCGACAACGCTCGCCGCTGTCGTCGAACTAATGCATCTCGCGACGCTGGTGCACGACGACTCGGTCGATCACTCGGTCTTACGCCGCGGCCTGCCGACGGTGAATTCGCTCTTCAGTCACCAGGTCTCGGTGATCATGGGCGACTTCCTGTACTCGCGCGCGCTGACGGCGCTGGTCGCGATGGGCGATCTCGAGATCCTCAAGATCGTCACCAACGTGGCGAACGAGCTGACGATCGGTGAGATGCGGCAGCTCGGCGCTGTTGACGCCCTCGCGTTTTCGGAAGACGAATACTGCGCCCTCATTCGGTCGAAGACGGCGTCACTCATCGGCGGCGCTTGCGAGAGTGGCGCGCTGTGCGGGGCGCCGGAGTTCCGCGAGCCCCTCGCCGACTACGGCGAGCGATTGGGCATGGCCTTTCAGATCGCCGACGACATTCTGGATTACACCGAGGACGAATCGGTCACCGGTAAGCCGAGCGGCCTCGATCTTCGTGAGCACAAGGTCACGCTGCCGCTCATTGCCGCGCTCGGCCGTGTGTCGGCCACGGACCGGTCGCGCATCGACGAGTTATTCGCCGCGGAAGCGCCCGGCGACGAGCTCATCACCGACGTGATCGAGATCGTCAAGCGAAACGGCGGCATCGAGTACGCGCGTCGTCGGGGCGGCGCGTTCGCCACCGACGCGGAGCGGGCTCTCCACGTTCTCCCTGAAGGTCCCGTCCGCGCGGCGTTGACGGACGCGATCGCTTACGTCATGGATCGGCGGTCCTAATGGCACTTCGTGGATCATCCAAGCACCGACCGGGGTTTCATGCGATAGTTTTGGCCCTCGGTTTCATCGCCGGCGGCGCCATGCAGCAGGCCGCCCGCCTTCTGTTTCCGCCCGGCGCGGCGAAGGAATTCTTAACGGCCGGGGTCACTGCCTCGATCGGGCCACTTCCGATTGATTTAGTGTTGATCCGGTTTGCGCTCGGGCCGGTGGCGATCGATGTTTCAATACTCAGTCTCGTCGGCGTGCTCGTCGCCTATCTTATCGCGCGGTCGCTCTTCTAGGAGCCAGGAGAAGGTATGAATTTCGGTAATATCGGGTTCATGGAGTTGATGGTCATCCTCGTGATCGTGCTGGTGCTGTTCGGCGCCCGGCGTGTTCCGGAGATCGGCGCATCGATCGGTAAGGGAATCCGTGAGTTCAAGAAGAACATCAACGAAGCGGACCGTTCGATTCGCGAGCCGCTGCGGGACTCGCTGAGCGATTCGAGCCCGTCTGACCGCCTTGGCGCCGGTGATACGACGGCGCGCCGGGAAGAGGAAGCCGTTCGCCCCGAGCCCAAGCGGTTGATGTAGGACCAAAAAGAAACCCGGTTGAGTCTCACTCAACCGGGTTTCTCGTGACGCGCCGACCCGCTGCGTCGCTTACGCTTCCTGCCGCCTCACTGAGGCGTTGATCTGCTTACGGCGGTCATCGACCTTCGCCGACTTCCGCAGATCCGACATGTAAATCTGGATCCGCTGATCGCGCAGCTGCTGCAATCGTGCAGTACGCTGCGCCTGCTTTTGCGCGGCCCACGCCGAGCTGTCCGAGGCGACACGCTTGTCGACGCGAAGGACCACGGCGGCGCCCTCGGTCTTCACCGGCTGGCTGACGGCGCCCACCGGTAGCTTGAACGCCGCGCCGATCGCCTCGTTGAATTGACCCAGACCCGGAACCAGCGACCCCCGAGCAAACATCGACGACTGCTGGACCTTCACGCCGTTGCTCTGCGCGGCTGCTTCGAGACTGCTTCCGGCCGCATCGGTCGAGAGCTTTTGCGCCTTCGGCAGGACCTGGTCGATCGCCTTGATCGCGGCCACGCGCTGCCGAACCGCGTCTTTCACATTCTCGAACTTCGGCGCGCCACCTTCCTGGAGTGTGTCCAGTCGCGCGATATAGTAGCCGCTCTCGTCGTCGAATAATTCGCTGGTCTCTCCACTCTTCGCGCCGCCGAACGCCCACGCGCTCACGCTCGGCACGACCTGTCCGCCCAGAACGGCCGGCGAATCCTCGAGGGCCTGGATGTGATAAACCGGGAGTTTGAGCTGCTTGGCCGCGCTATCGAGCTTCGAACCTTGCTCACTCTGCGCGGCAAGGCGGGAAAGAGCATCGGCCTCGCGATCGATGCGCGTTGCGGCCGAGTCGCTCTGCGTGACGCGAAGCAGGATGTGGTGCAGAGAGAGCGTGTCGCCCTTTCGGCTGTCGAGCCGAATGATGTGGTAGCCGAACTGCGTCAGCACGGGCTGAGAGACCTCGCCGACCTTCAGTGCGTCGGCAGCCTTGCTGAACTCGGCGACGTACCGCGTCTTGGGGGCCGGTCCGAGATCTCCACCCTTGGCGCCGGACACCGTGTCCGCTGACTCGCGCTTCGCGACGTCCTCGAACTTCGCGCCCTTTACGATCTCCTCACGGAGTTGCTGCGCCTTCGTCTTCGCGGCGGCGCTATCCGCCGGTCCGATCATGCGCGGAATCGTGACGACCGACAAGACGGCGCGGCCAGGGGCCTCGAAGTCGCCCGAGTGCTGGTCGAAGTAGCTCCGCAATTCGGCGTCAGTGATCGCCTTGACCATGTTCGTGTCGACCGCGGGCGAGAACGCGACGAAGCTGGCCTGCGCGCTGTCGTGCTGGTCACGCCAGGCGCGCCAGAGCTCTTCGTCCGACGCATAGGCTCCAGACGCGATTTGGTCGAGCAGCTTTTCGCGCGGAATCTCGCCGCGGTAGTAGGCCTCGAGCTGGAGCAGCAACCCGCTTTGCCGTGCCTGCGGGCTGGCGAGCAACCGCTGGTACTTCTCTGGATCGAAACGGCCGTCCGTCTGGAGCTCGGGAGCACCCGTGATCCAGGGCGGCGGCGCGTAGCGCGCGAACTCGCGGACCTCGTCGTCGCTCACGCTGATGCCGCGTCGACGGTACTCGTCCTGAAGAAGAACCTCCGACACCATCTGGTCAAAGACGGCGTTTTCGATCCGCCGCGTGTCGTCCTGGGAGAGTGTCCGGCCTTCGCGCTGCTGGGCGTTCTGGATCTCGGACTGGACGCGCGCCAAATAGTCGCGGTAGGACAGCTCATGACCGTTGACGACGGCGACGGCCGTTGTCGCGGTGACTGGCGTCCGGCCCATGAGGCCGGAGGTCTCGTAGAGGAGGAAGCCGCCGACGAATACCAGGGCAACGAAGACCCAAATGTATTTCGCCAGGCCCCGCATCTGTTGCAGCACGGGACGGAACTCCGTAGCGCAAAAAGGGATGGAATTACGATCGGAACGAGCTTGTCAAGTTAGAGCGCCGAGAGGGCTAAAATCAAGTGAGGGTGTGACTTCTGATTGACTCGCTACGTCCGCGATATGTATTATCCGCATTCTTTCGCGCCAGCGTTCGCGCCTCCCCGCGCGGGCCAATTGAGGGCCTAAATGTCGAGTTCCGCCCGAATCGACGAGCTCCGTAAAAAATTTGACGAAAACCCCCGGCGCTATTTCGCGCCGCTTGCCAACGAGTACCGAAAGGCAGGGGATTTCGAGCAGGCCGTTTTCATCTGTCAAGAATATTTACCGCAGCAGCCTGGCCACATGAGCGGTCACATCGTCTACGGCCAGACGTTGTTCGACATGGGGCGCGACGAGGAGGCCAAGGCCGTCTTCGAAACTGCCCTGACGCTGGATCCGGAAAACCTGATCGCCCTCAAGCATCTCGGTGACATCGCCCGCCAGGCCGGCGACGTGGATGGCGCCCGCAGCTGGTACCAGCGCGTGCTGGAAGCGGATCCTCGCAACGACGAGATCATGCAGGTGCTCGAGTCCATTGGCGGCGCCGACATCGGGCTCGGCGCGCGCGTCATGGCCGAGCCGTCTTCCCGAGCCGAATCGTCGCTCTCGTTCGCTGAGACCGCTCCGCCGGAACGCGAGTCTTCAGCCGACACGTCAGATCGTGAAGACCATTTCGCGCCGTCGAGCATTGAAGCCACCGAGGATCAGCAGGCCGCCGACGAGTTCGTTCTCGAGCAGAGCGTGGATGCTGAGCTTCCGGTTGCCGAGCTCTCCACCGTTGAGCCTGAGCCGCCTTCGCTGAGCGCTGTCGACGAGGCAGCTGCCGAGCCACCGCCGATTCCGGAATTGCTCGACCTCGAGGATTTCTCGATCGGAGGTATCGGAGCAGCGAGCGAGAGTGCGGCCGAGCCTGAACCCGTTATCGCCGCCGCGGAGATCAATTCGGAGATCAATGCGGAGGTCAATGGCGACGCGGATGTCGCCGAGCCGGCGGGCGAAAGTGACGTGACCGACGACTTCCTGCCGTCGGAGCCCGGCGTCGAGCTCGCGACTGACATGATTCTCGGGCTGCCTGACGATTCGCCAGAGCCGGCGAGCGAACGGCAGGTCGAGGGTTTCGAGGCTGATGCGGCCCCGGCGAGCGGCGAAGATCTTACGCGCGCGATCGATCAGCTCGAGGGTCTGGAGACTTTCTCCATCGACGAGGTGGCCGCCGTCAGCGCGTCGGACGTGTCGACGGACGAAGTGGCGACCGAGGAAGCATCGACCGAAGAAGCGTCGACCGCGGATGCGCCCGACACGTTCGTCACCGAAACGATGGCGGACCTGTACACACAGCAGGGTCACTTCGAGTCGGCGATGGAGATCTACGCGCAACTGCTCGAGCGTTCTCCGGACGACGAGGAGCTGCGCCGGCGGGCGAGCGAGGTTGAGCGCCAGTTGCTTGGCGCGACCGAGCCTGTGGCAGGCGAGCTGGTGGACCTGAGTGTCGCCCCTTCGCTGGCGGACACGATTGAATTTCACGCGGGTATTGAAACCCCGAGTCCGATCGCCGCCGGCCCGACGATTCGCGATTTCTTCAGAGAACTCTTGGAAGGTCCCGTCGCTGAGCAAGGGGCGATGGAGTCTGCGGAAGATCTCGAACTGATCGACGTTCCTTCGTCGGCGGAGTCCGAGGGCTCGCTGGACATTCTTTTCTCCGACGTCGCGACGCCGGATGCGGATCATTCGGCGGCGATGTCGCTTGCCCAGGCGTTCAGCGAAGAAGAGGAAACCGACGCCGGCGCTCTGCGCGGCACGCCGGCCCACCCCGCGACCGACGAGCTTTCGCTCGACCATGTTTTTCGTTCGGCGACGCCCGCAAAGGGAAGCGGCGCCGCCGGAGCCTTTTCGCTCGACCAGTTCTTTGCCGGTGAGGCCGCGAACGCCGAGATGCCGGAGAGCTCGGGCGAGGGCACGCAGCGACCAAGCGATGATATCGCGCAGTTCAACGCGTGGCTCAACGGACTGAAAAAGACGTGAGGATCGCCGTCCTCAATGGCCCGAACCTGAATCTCCTCGGCACTCGCGAGCCGACACTGTACGGCCGCGAGACGCTGGACGACATCGAGCGTTCGCTTGCCTCGGTGGCGTCCGAGCTGGGAGCACAGGTGGAGTTCGCGCAGCACAATGGCGAAGGCGAAATGATCGACGCGCTGCACGGGTGGCGCGGCAAGATCGACGGCGTGATCATCAACGCCGGGGCGTACACCCACACGAGCATCGCGTTGCGCGATGCGCTGACGGCGATCGCGGTGCCATTCGTCGAAGTGCATTTGACGAATATCTATGCCCGTGAGCCCGAGCGTCGTCATTCGATGCTCGCGCCGGCCGCCGTGGGAATGGTATCGGGACTCGGAGCATACGGATACGAGCTGGCGCTGCGCGGACTGACGAGACGACTCGCCGCCGGTGTCTGATTCCCGACCGCGCCGTCTCGCGGCGCTCGCCGGCGGCCTCACGGCCGCACACCTCGACGGCTTGCTCGTCACGAGCCCGGCCAACATCCGGTACCTGACTGGATTCTCGGGCTCCAGCGCGCTGCTCTTCGTCAGCGCGCGCGATGTCGTCCTCATCACCGACTTCCGATATCAGACGCAGATCGTCGAGGAGGTCGGCGACCTCGCCCGAATTAGCGTCGAATCGCAAAGCCTGTGGGTCGGGCTCTGGCAGCAGCTCGCGCACCTCGGCTACGTCGAAGTTGCCGGATTCGAGTCGGGGCACTTGCTGCACCGCGACTTTCAGCGCTTGCTCGACGCCGGCTCGCGATGGCAGTGGCGACCGACCGTGGACCTCGTCGAAATGCTTCGCGAGCGGAAGGACGACGAAGAGATCGCGCTGATCGAGCGCGCGAACGGCGTCGCGACGCGCGCGCTCGAGCGCACCCTGCCGCAAGTACGCGCCGGGATGACCGAGCTGGCGGTCGCCGGCGTGCTGGAGAAGGCGCTTCGCGATGAAGGGAGTGAAGGCTTTCCGTTTCCGTCGATCGTCGCCTCGGGCCCGCGCTCGGCGCTCCCGCATGCGCGATCGACCGCGCGCCGCATCGAGAGCGGCGACTTTTTGCTCCTCGATTTCGGCGCGGAAACAGGTGGCTATTGCGCTGACGTCACCCGGACCGTCGTCGTCGGACGCGCCGGCGAGGAACAGCGAGAGATCTACGAAGTCGTCCGACGGGCTAATGAGCAGGCTTCGGTGGGGGTACGGGCCGGGATGACCGGGCGGGATGCCGACGCCATCGCGCGCGACTACATTCACCAGCGCGGCTTCGGAGATTTGTTCGGTCACAGCCTTGGCCACGGCCTTGGCTTGGAGGTGCACGAGGCGCCCCGGCTTGCACGCACTGCCGACGGGGCGCTCGCCGAAGGAGCTGTGGTGACGATTGAGCCGGGAATCTATCGGCCGGGGTGGGGTGGGGTGCGAATCGAGGACGACGTGCTGCTTGGCCCGGACGGGCCGAGAGTGCTCACGCGGTTCACGCACGACCTGATCGAACTCGGATGACCTCGTCCCCCAACATCCGACGAAGCTCTAGAGGCCTATGATCGACCTACGGTACGTGAAAAAACTGATCGACATCATCGACGACTCGAGCGTCGACTCGATCGAGATCACGTCGGACAAAGGGCTCAAGATTCGGATCTCGAAGAGCCCGACGCAGCGCGGCGCCGTGCAGGTGGCCGCGCCGATGACTATTCCGACCATGCTGCCGGCTGCGCCGATGGGCCGACTGTCGCCATCCGGCGGCATCCCGGTCGTCATGGACGCCGACGTTCCGGCTCCCGCTCCCGCGCCCGAACCGCCGAAGTCGACCGCTCTCGAGGTGAAGTCCCCGATGGTGGGGACCTACTACAAATCGCCAGAGCCGGGCGCCAAGGCGTACGTCGCGGTCGGCGACCGTGTCTCGAAGGGACAAATCCTCTGCATCATCGAAGCAATGAAGATCATGAACGAGATCGAGTCCGAGTATGCGGGCGTGGTGCGCGAGGTCCTTGTAGACGACGCGCAGCCCGTCGAATACGGACAGGTACTGTTCAAGATTGATCCCAATGGCTAATCCAACGCAGGCTCCGGCCCCCCAGCCCGCCCCCTTGTCCCCCAATGCGGGGCCAGCGGGCATCAATTTCAAATCCGTCCTCCAGGAGATGATCAAGAGGAACGGATCCGACTTGCACCTGAAAGTCGGCCGCCCGCCAACGGTACGCGTCGACGGCGAGCTGGAGGCACTCAATCATCCGCCGCTCCGTCCCGAGGATCTCAAAGCCCTCGCCGAGCAGCTGATGACGCCACGCCAGGTCAACATGTTCGCCGAAGAGAAAGAGTGCGACTTCGCGATCGGTGTACCGGGCATCGGACGGTTCCGCGTCAACTTGTATCAGCAGCGCGGCTCCCTCTGCTACGCGATGCGGTCCATCCCGTATCAGGCGAAGACGATCGGCGAGTTGAGCCTGCCCCCGGTGCTCGAGGAGATCGCGATGAAGCCGCGTGGTCTCGTCCTCGTCACGGGAGTTACCGGCTCGGGCAAGTCGACGACGTTGGCGGCGATGATCCAGCACATCAATCAGAATCGCCGCGCCAACATCATCACGATCGAGGACCCGATCGAGTTCCTCCATCGTGACATGAACTCGCACATCAACCAGCGTGAGGTCGGCACCGACACGGCGACGTTCGGTCAGGCCCTCCGTCGCGTGCTGCGTCAGGACCCCGACGTCATCCTCATCGGCGAAATTCGAGATCTCGAAACGCTCGATACGGCGCTGAAGGCCGCGGACACGGGCCACCTCGTTTTCTCGACGCTGCACACGACCGACGCGACGCAGACGATCAATCGCGTGCTCTCGTTCTATCCGCCGCACCAGGCGGGCGAAGTGCGCTTCTCGCTGGCCAGCGCGCTCTCGGCTGTGGTTTCGATGCGGCTGGTGCCGCGCGCCGATCGCGCCGGCCGAGTGCCCGCGTGCGAGGTGCTCATCAACACCGCCGCGGTGCGCGACAACATTCGGGATATGGAAATGACGCTGAATATTCCGGAGTTGATCAAGGACGGCACCGTGCAATACGGCATGCAGAGCTTCGACCAGTCGCTCATGCAGCTCTATTCCCAAGGCGCGATCTCGTACGAGAGCGCCATGTTCTACGCGACGAGTCCCGCGGAATTCGCACTGCGCGTGCAGGGCGTGTCGGGAACCAGCGACACCTCCTGGAGCAACTTCGAGCCGGGGGTAGGGGAAAGGGGCGGGGAGAGGGGCGGCAACAATGGTTGACCGCGGGGACGCACGACGGTCCCCCCCGCTTGGCAGTCGTCTCGTCACGCATACCTGATGTTCAGCAAAGTCCTGATCGCCAACCGG
>Ga0105246_10000047_pt1 | contig 47128 bp, 50 predicted proteins | sample KBSM64metaG_FD_99694 | JGI IMG/M metagenome (GOLD analysis project Ga0105246, IMG submission 99694) | Miscanthus rhizosphere microbial communities from Kellogg Biological Station, Michigan, USA - KBS M6-4 metaG | ecosystem: Host-associated > Plants > Roots > Rhizosphere > Soil | place... | reverse complement strand
GCGGCCAACGACCTGATCGGTGGCGCCGGCAACGACATCATTTACGGCGGTGGCGGCGGTGATTCGCTGTGGGGTGGTGAAGGCGCGGACACCTTCGTGTTCGGCGCGGCCAGCGATTCGACCATGACCGCGCCGGACTGGATCATGGATTTCACCAGCGGCCTGGACAAGATCGACCTGTCGGGCATCGCCGGGTTCGCCACCGGCGTAGCCACGCTGAACTTCGTCAGCGGCTTCACCGGCCACGCGGGCGATGCGATCCTCACTTACTTCGAACAGACCAACCAGACCAGCCTGATGATCGACCTGACAGGCCAGGGTTCGGTGGACTTCGCCGTGGGTGTGGTGGGGCAGGCCGTGGCGACCGATATCGTCGCCTGATCTGAAAACGGAAAATCTGAAACGAAAAAACCGCAGTCCTTCGCAGGCTGCGGTTTTTTTGTTTTCGGACATCGCTCTACGACATTGAAATCGGTTACTGCTCGGTTTCGAGGATCGAAGCGGCGGATGTATTACGTACTCTGGCAAACCACCAGAGAGCCGCAACGCCCAGCAGCGTCGCCAGCACAGCCAGGATCAGGATCACACGTTGTGCCCCCAAAGGCGCGGCGAGCAGCGCAACAAGCAGTCCCGCGAGCGGTTGTGACAAGTTGTTGAGCAGGGTGATCACGCCCACGGTCTTGCCGAAGTCCTGAGGGGGAATGACTCGCTGGCGAATGCTGCGCATGTAAACGTTGAACATCTTGTCGAAGCCGACGATCAACAGGAAACCCAGCACATAACCCGCCAGGTTCGGGCTCAGGGCGCTGATGAAGGCGCCGGCGGCGAGCATCGAACAGGCAACGCCACCCAATACGCGCAACGGCAATACCACCCGGGCGAGGAAAAACAGAATCACGATGGTGGTCACCGCGCCAGCCGCTTGCAGCACGGCGTAGTCGTCCTTGCCGGCGCTGTATTGACCGAGCACCATGGCCGCCGAAGTGGCCAGGGTGACCCCGACAATCAGGTTGACCCCGATCGCCAGGGTGATGATCTTTTTCAGCTCCGCCAGTTCGCGGATATGCCTGAACGCGATGCGCAGAGGCTGCAGCCAGATGTCCTGATGCTGCTCAAACACCTCGAGGGTGATACGACTGAAACGTTGCCACACCAGCATGCTCAGGTCGGCCAGCAGGAACAGCCCGGCCACCCACAGCACCACCCAGTGCCAGGCCGAAACCTCCAGCAGCAATGCCGCCACCAAGGGTCCCAGAACCAGTCCGGTCTGGTCGGCTATCTGCGAGTAGGAAAGGGTTTTGGTGTAGCTGTAGTGCTGGAAAATATGCGGCATCAGCACTTCGCGGGCCATGATGCCCTGAGTAGTCAGCACGCCGCACAGCGCAGACAGCACCACAAGCCACGCGATACCGCCGAAGACGGCATAAAGCCCAACCGCCAACACGCAGAGCAGCGCCCGGTAGACCTGACTGATGTGCAGAATCCTGATGGGCGAGAACTTGTCGCACAGGGCCCCACATAGTGGAAACGCGAGAAAACGCGGCAGCGACTCGACGAAAAATGCGAGCCCCGCCCAGGACGCGCTGTTGGTGGTCTGGAACACCACCAGCGGCACGATGAACAACAGGATCTGATCCGCCAGCCGCGACAGGAACAGCGAGATGAAGAAAGCCAGGTAATCCTTACGCATGATGACACTCCTGTGGGTGGGCGCCCTGGCGGGGCTGCCGCAACATCAGTAAGCCGAGCCCGAGCTGTCGTTGAGGTTATGTCGCTCGTCGCCACGCAGGGGCGGGTTGAACACGCTGACCAGAATCAGATCCTTTTCCTTGCCCCCGCGCAGATAATGGCGATCGTGCTGGTCAAGCACATACACATCGCCGGGCCGAATCGGGTAGACATTTCCCTGCATATCTTCGACTTCGCCTTCCCCGGCAATGCAATAACACGCCTCCAGATGATTGCGATAGTGCAACAGCGATTCGGTGCCGGCGCGGACCACGGTGTGACACAGGGTAAAGCCCATGGCATCGCGTTCGGTGAGCAGCCGATGGCTGGTGCCGGCGCCCCATTCGACGAAGTACGGGGTTTTTTCTACATCGGATTTGTTGCGAATGAACATGTAAACCTCGCTGAGACAATCGCTAATGAAATATCAGTCAGGCCGTTTTGGCGTCGACGCTGGAAGGGTTCAATATGGCCTCGCCACAGGCCAGCATCGTGTCGTTCCACACCAGGTCGCGGTGCGCGGCGATGGCCTGGATATCGCGCCAGTGACGCTGGAGCGGGTTGCCGGCCACCAGTGACGAGGCACCAAGTCGTTCCACCAGGCGCCGGACCACTTGCACGCATTGCTGTGCCAGATAGGCGCGGTCGCGCTTGAGCTGTAACACCTGGCCGCTGTCCAGTGGGCAATTCTGGACACCTGCCTCATGCAGTCGGGAAACCAGCGAGTCATACAGCAACCCGGCGCTGTACAACTGCGCGGCCGAATGGGCTGCTTGTTCGGCAATCCGTGGGTCACTGGCCAGGGACGATCCGGTGAGCGCCGTCACAAACGCGGCGTGGGCGCCCTCGGCGCAACCCAGCAACGGACCAATGATCGAGGTCGTGAGATAAGGCACCAATGGAGCATGGTCGATGTAGTCGGTGCCGGGCATAGGCGAATGTCGGGCAAATACCTCATGCAGCGCGAACACCCGTTCATGGGGTATTAGCAACTGATGGGTCAGCACATCGTGGGAACCGGTGGCCGACATGCCACAGCTGTCCCAGCTGTCGAGCCGCTGAACATCATTAGCAGCGACCAGCAGCAGGAATCGAGGAGTCTTTTCGGCATCCGGATGGTTCGGGCAGGGAGCATTGAGCATCAGCCAGGTGGCGTCTTCGATACCCGAGCTGAAGCGCCACCGCCCGTTGACCCGAATGCCATCGGATTCTCGGGATAACTGGCTGTTGGTGCTGCCGGACGCCGAAGCGAACAATTGCCGGGACCCTTCGGCGTACAACAGGTCCTGGCAGGCCGGCGGCAGGCGCCGGGCGATGCAGCCGTGGCCGCCGACCAGGGCCAGCATCCAGCCCGTGGAGGCACAGGCTCTGGCGGCGATGCGCGCGCTTTCCACCAACGTTGGCCAGTGCCCGCTGCTGGTGGTCTGCGCGCGCGGCGAGAGCAGGTCCAGCCAGTCGCCAGCGAACAGTTCGCTGAAGGTGCTGCTGCTCAGTCGGCGGTTCTTTTCTGCCGCGGCTGCGCGTTCGCGCCAGACCGGAAGATGCTCCAGCGCCCGTTGGCACAGTGCGGGTGACGCGGCGTGGTGAAACGCTTGGCCGGTGCGATCAATCATCGACTGGCTCCGCGACAGCATTGTGGGGAGCTGACAAGTCGCCAAGGCGCGCCCTTTCAAAACAGAATGCTGCGGGTTGCACTACCGGTCCCAGCAGACCGAGGAAACGTTCGATTTGCGCTGGATCGTCCGAGGCAACGAATTCGCAGAAATTGCTGCTGCTCCACAGCAAGTGGACATGCTTGAATCGGGCCGACAGGGCACTGACCAATTCTTCCAGGGTGACCTGTCCATTCTGCATCTGCTCAAGCATCTGCTGGCGTTTCCAGCGGATTTCTTCCTCGCTGAAGTAGCGAGTCTTGAATACTTCGTCCTTGATCCGTTCGCGCCGCAGGTATTCCTGCGGGTCGGGGTGGTTGAGTTTTTCAAGGAAGAACACCAGCCCCCCAGGTTTGAGAAACTGTTTGATATGACCGATCTGCCGCTCGCGATCGCGGGTATAGAACTGAAACGCGGCCATTTCATAAATGAAATCGAACCCCTGGCTGAAGCGTTCGTAGTCGGGACTTTGCAGCAGCGCAGGGGTGACTTTGAAGACCGATTGCGGATAGAACAGCGACAGCGCCGGGTCTGCATGGCGCTCGAACGGAATCCGGTTGGCCTGGTTGGGCGATGAGGTAAAGCTGCGAATCAGGCCCTGCGAGTGGCCGGCCAATGCGCGGCCGTTGCTGCCATCGAAAGCGTCCACCTCGAACAGACTGAAGGTCTGGTCGACGCTTCGGGTGTTGGCCCGGGCCAGGCGGTTCAGGGCCACGCCGACCCTCGACAGTTCTTCGAGGATGTACGGCACGCTGGCCAGAAAGTGCGAGAACAGCGGACCCGCACCTTCGATCAGACGATCGTGATAGTCGAGGATCTCAGGGTCTCCGATCTCTGACATCAGATGGCTGTGCAGCGACTGCAAAGGCACCTGGCTGGCGCCCGTGGCCAGACTGTGGAAGTGCCCGGCCAGTTTCAGCATGGCGCTCTGTTGCAGATTGTGGTCCAGACCGATGTCATCCAGTGACGGCTGCGGACAAGTGTTCATGAAGTAGCTCCTGCTGTCAGATCAGTCCTTTGGCGGTGAACTTGCCCGAATCGGTTTTTGGCAAGGCTTCGAGAAATACGAATTGGGCCGGCACCATGTGCCAGTCCAGGCGGCTTTTGCAGTAATCCAGCAAGGCCTGTTCGCTGGTCTGGCGATGGTCGGTGTCAAGTACGATGCAGGCCTTTGGCACGTGCCCGGCCGATTCGTCGGCGACCGGCACCACCAGCACTTCGGCGACGGCGGGGTGGGAGGCCAGGCACTGTTCGATTTCCCTCGGGTTGACGTTCCAGATGTTGCGCGCAAACACGTCATCCTTGCGCGCCACGTAGTAGAGATAACCCTCGGCATCTCGCTTGAACAGATCGCCGGTGCGGTACAGCCGCGAATGGCCGAACTTATCGTGGACGAAGGCCCTGGCATTAGCCTCGGGCATGTTCCAGTACTCCAGCATCAGGTAGTCGCTGGTCACCAGCAACTCGCCGATTTGTCCGGGTTCGTCAATGGCACGACCCTGTTCGTCGACCAGATAGAGGCTGACGCCGGGCAGAGGTTTGCCCACCGACGTCGGGCGCAGGTCAATCTCTTCAGGGGGGAGATAACTGACACGTTTGCATTCGGTGAGCCCGTAATTGGAAAAAATCCGCACCTGGGGCAAGGCCTGGCGGATTCGCTGAATATGTCGGGTGTGCAAGGCCTGGCCGCTGCTGGAGATATAGCGCAGCTCCGGGACTCGTGCCTGCCACTGCGGGCCGGTATTGGCCAGCAGAAAAAACACTGGGGGAAACACATGCATGGCGGTTACGGACTCGCGCTCGACCACCCTGAGGACATCCTCCGCGCTGGCGGCGGGCTTGCTTTCAATGACGCTGGTGGCGCCGGCAAACAACGGCATCATCACGTTGTAGACGCCGTAGTCGGAGGCCAGCGTCGAGTAGCTGAGGATGCGGTCGTCGGGACTGTTCTGCAGGTAGGTGGTAACCCTGCTGGAAGCCGCCAGCATGATCCGGTGATTGACCAGCACGCCTTTGGGATTGAAGGTCGAGCCTGAGGTATAGAAAATCGAGGTGGCTCGTTCAGGGTCCGCGTAAAGTGGTGCGGTGGCCGGGGTATCTTGTGTACGGTGCGCGGCAAGGGCATCGGCCAGGGGGATGACATTTGGCGTAGCGTCGGGGACGGGAACGGTCAGCAGGATCAGCTCCAGTCCGGCGGCTTTGATCAGGCCAGGCAGGTCGTCAGTGCAATCGGTGATCAGGACCCGGGCGCCCGAATGCTTGAGCTGGTGAATCAGCTTGGCGCGACTCAGTGTGTGATGGGTGGCGGCGGTGATCGCCCCGGCTTGCAGCAGCCCGAGGTAGGCGGCGATGAGTTCGATGGATATGGGCGAATACAGTCCAACGCGTTCGCCGGGGGCGACTCCCAGGGTGGATACAAGGGCGGCGATGGCATCCGCTCGTTGCTGCAGTTGCTGATAAGAGGTTGCGACCCCATCCAGAACGATGGCCGGTTTGGTCGGGTATTGACGGGCGTTATCGGCGATGACCTGATGAAAAAGTTGCATGGCTCAATATCCTTTCAAGCACAACTTCGGGGGAGTTAATTGCGTTTTCTTGCGCACACCGAAACATAGGTGCCCTGCCAGGTATAAGGATCGATGGGCAAGTTGTCAGAGTTGCTCAATGGCCAACTTTGCTTGTCGAAAAATTTATTGAAGGAATAGATATCAAAGTCGCCCAGCCAGGCATCAAAGAAACCTTCGCTGTCTTGAATGGATAGTCCGGCTTCCTTGTCCCAGATAAAAGGCTCGCCGCTTGCTTGGAAGTAACGTGTCAGGTCGGATAACAAGTCGAGAAATATATAGCCACCCGTTTTTACTGCGCTGATGATTTTGGGCATCACCTTGTTAAGCTCCTCCTGAGTGAAGAAGTGCAACACTTCGGAACAGACGAGTACGTCGTAAGTCGCAGGGGCGGGGTCATAGTTGAGGATGTCCGTCTGCTGGAAGTCGAGCTCGCGTAACAAGGGGTTGAGCCTGCGGCTCCGAATCGTGCTGTCAACCATGTCCACACCGCTCAGGCTGTAGCCCTTGCGAGCCAAGGCCGTGAGGTTGCGACCATCGCCGCAACCCAATTCCAGTGCGCGACCCGGGCCGTCGGGAAGACTGGTCAGAAATTGCTTGAATTCATCGCGTAATTCACCGAACAGGGTGCCGTTGTCGCAAGCGCTGTATTCTCTGTCATACCATTCCTTCAGGACGGAACTGTTCACTACTTTCATAGTTATTCTCTGGCATCGATAGATGTGGCACACAGGAAAATGCGCTGGGTAAGAGCGTGCGATCAATTGATCAGGCTGGGGGCGGGAAATATGAAATATTTATGAGGGAGAAAGAATGTGGCTGGCGAAAGCAAGGCATGCTGAAACTCCATTTCATTATTTTTTTGAGAGCGTCCATGGTTATCGGAGATTGAAGTTTCTCGATAACGGTAAGGATATTTCCATCGCGTGGCTGGCGCTGTCAAGGCGAACTACGGGAGGACAAGAGTTATTTTTGTCACAAGTTGGTGACCTTCAAAGTTACAGTCTCCACAGGCCACGATTTTATTTGCTCGGCAAAAAACCGTTCGGCTGCGAACCCGACGAGATCCCCCCGCATGGGTTATACCTGAACCGGTGCCTTCGCCGCCGTCAGGAGAAACCGATGAAAACCTCCGGTCCCAGCCCCGTCATCACCATCGCCGAGCAGCCTGGCTGCCTCCTTGTGAAATTCCACGGCATACAAGTCGCCGCCTCGGCCCGAGCGCTGGTGCTGCTGGAAGCCAATTACCCACCGGTCTACTACATCCCCCGCGAAGACATCGACGAGAAGTACTTCGCCCGCACCGACCACACCACCTACTGCCCGTACAAGGGCGACGCCAACTATTTCAGTCTGCAAGTGCCGGGGCATGAGGGGGCGAACGCGGTGTGGACGTACGAACATCCGAAGATTTCGGTCAGCCAGATCAAGGACTACGTGGCGTTCTATCCCGATCAGGTGAAGTTTGAGTTGCTGGAGGCGGAGGTTTGAGATCCAGCAGGGTGGCGAGGGCATTGCGCCCCCGCCACACGTCGATCAATCAGTTCTTGTCCAGATCGATATTCTTGGTCTCACGCAGGCAGATCATTCCCACCACCAGGCTCACCCCGGTAATCAGCACCGGATACCACAGCCCGTAGAAAATATCCCCGGTATACACCACCAGCGCAAACGACACGGTCGGCAGGAAACCGCCGAACCAGCCGTTGCCGATGTGATACGGCAGGGACATCGAGGTGTAGCGGATACGGGTCGGGAACAGTTCGACCATCAGCGCCGCGAGCGGTCCGTAGCACATGGCGGAGATGATGATCAGCGCGACGATCAGGGCCACGATCATCGGTTTGTTGATCTGCTGCATGTCGGCCTGTTGCGGGTAGCCGGCGAGGGTGATGGCGCCGCGCAGGGCGGCCTCGTCGAAGCCGTCGAGTTTCACATCGCCGACGCTCACTTGCACCGTGCTGCCCGCCGGGGCGGCGACGCTGGAGTAGGGCAGACCTTGCTTGACCAGGAAGGTCTTGACCTTGTCGCAGGGGCTGTCGAATTTGGCCTTGCCTACCGGGTCGAACTGGAAGGTACAGGTGGCAGGGTCAGCCACCACGGTGATTGGCGCCTGTTGGCTGGCCTGGTCGATGGCCGGGTTGGCGTAGTGGGCCAGGGATTTGAAGATCGGGAAATACAGCGCCGTGGCTAACAACAGGCCGAGCATCAACACCGGTTTGCGCCCGACCTTGTCCGACAGCCAGCCGAAAATGATGAAGAATGGCGCGCCGATCACCACACTGATGATCAGCAAGCTGTTGGCCACCGCCGGGTCCATTTTCAGGAACTGGGTGAGGAAGAACAGTACGTAGAACTGCGCGGCGTAGAAGGTCACCGCTTGCCCGGCGTTGATGCTGAACAGGGCGATCAGCACGACCTTGAGGTTTTCCCATTTGCCGAAGGATTCGCGGATCGGCGCCTTGCTGGCCTTGCCTTCCTCTTTCATCTTCAGATAGGCCGGCGACTCGTGCAGGCTCAGGCGAATCCAGGTGGAAATGCCCAGCAGCACGATCGACAGCAAGAACGGAATACGCCAACCCCAGACTTCGAACTGATCACCGGTGAAGTAGCGGCAACCGAGCACCACCAGCAGCGACAACAACAGGCCGAGGGTCGCGGTGGATTGAATCCAGCTGGTGTGGAACCCGCGCTTGCCGATCGGCGCGTGTTCCGCGACGTAAGTCGCGGCGCCGCCGTACTCGCCGCCCAGGGCCAGGCCCTGAAGCATGCGCAGCACCACCAGAATGATCGGTGCGGCGATGCCAATGCTGGCGTAGGTCGGCAGCAGGCCCACCGCGAACGTTGCCACGCCCATCAGGATGATGGTCGCGAGGAAGGTGTATTTGCGCCCGATCATGTCCCCCAACCGACCGAACACCAGCGCCCCGAACGGCCGCACGATGAAGCCTGCGGCAAACGCCATCAGCGCGAAGATGAACGCCGTGGTGTCGTTGACCCCGGCGAAGAACTGCTTGCTGATCACCCCCGCCAGGGCGCCGTAGAGAAAGAAGTCATACCACTCGAACACCGTCCCCAGGGACGAGGCGAAGATGACCTTTCGGGTATCGGGGCTGGCGTCCGCGCTGCGCACGGCGTCCAGCGGCTGAACGTGTTCTGACATATCGGTATCCCTCACAGTGATTGTTTTTGTTGTTTCCACTGGTGTTGCGTGTCCGGGTGAAGCGCGATGTCTACAGGGTGTGAGCCATTTCGGTTTTCGGTGTGATGTTCCTGGTCTCGGGGTTGAGAATCAGCTGTACCGCTTTTTCAGCAATCATCAGCGTAGGCGAACAGGTGTTGCCGGAGGTAATGCGCGGCATGATCGACGCATCGGCAATCCGCAGGCCCGGCACGCCGTGCACCCTCAATTGCGCATCGACCACCGCATCTGCGTCGTTGCCCATGCGACAGGTGCCGACCGGGTGGAAAATCGTCGTGCCGATCTTCGCCGCCGCTTCGTGCAGTTGTTCTTCGGTCTGCAGGCTGGCGCCGGGCAGGTACTCCACCGGGTTGAAGGCTTGCAGGGCCGGGGCGCTGACGATGCGGCGGGTCAGGCGGATCGCATCGGCGGCGACGCGCAGGTCTTCGGGATGGCTGAGGTAATTGGGCTGAATCAGCGGTGCTGTTTGCGGATCGGCGGAGCGGATCTCGACCCGGCCACGGCTCTGCGGACGTAAATCACACACTGAAGCGGTGAACGCGGGGAAGCTGTGCAGCGGCTCGCCAAAACGCTCCAGCGACAGCGGCTGCACGTGGTATTCGAGATTGGCCGAGGTCTGTTCCGGCCCCGAGCGGGCAAACGCGCCCAGCTGACTTGGCGCCATCGACAATGGCCCGCTGCGGTCATACAGATAGCGCAGGCCCATGCCCATCTTGCCCCACACACTGCCGGCGATCTGGTTGAGGGTGCGGGCGTTTTCCAGTTGGTAGATCAGGCGCAGTTGCAGGTGATCCTGCAGGTTGCCGCCCACCCCCGGCAATTCATGCACGACGCCGATCCCGAGTTTTTCCAAAAGCGGACGCGGTCCGATCCCGGAGCGTTGCAGAATGCCTGGCGAGCCCACGGAGCCTGCGCACAACACGATCTCTTTGCGCGCCTTGAAGCGCTTTTCCTGACCCTGCCAACGTGCGCTGATCTTTGCGGCGCGGCCATCCTCGAACAGCACCCGATCAACCTCGACGTCGGTCAACACCGTAAGATTGGCGCGATCTCGAATCGGCTTCAGAAACGCCTTCGCCGCATTCCACCGCACCCCGGCCTTCTGATTGACCTGAAAGTAGCCGCAACCCTCGTTGTCGCCCTGATTGAAGTCATCGATGCTGGCGATGCCGCTCTGTTCGGCAGCGCTGCGGAATGCATCGAGAATCGGCCACGACAGGCGCTGGCGTTCGACCCGCCATTCACCCTTGTCGCCATGGAATTCCGCTGCGCCGGCAAAGTGGTTTTCGCTCTGTTTGAACAGTGGCAGCACATCATTCCAGGCCCAGCCCGGATTGCCCTCGGCGGCCCAGCCGTCATAGTCGTTGGCCTGGCCGCGCATGTAGATCATGCCGTTGATCGACGAGCAGCCGCCCAGCACCTTGCCGCGCGGATAACTCAGCGCGCGGCCATTGAGGCCCGGTTGTTCTTCGGTCTTGAAGCACCAGTCGGTGCGCGGGTTGCCGATGCAGAACAGGTAACCCACGGGTATGTGAATCCACGGATAGTTGTCACGCCCGCCGGCCTCCAGCAGCAACACGCGTTGCTGCGGATCCGCCGACAGCCGATTGGCCAGCAAACACCCGGCCGGCCCGGCGCCGACCACGATGTAATCGAATTCATCGAGGGAAGTCTGCATTCCCTGACCTCGCTTATTGTTTTTGTTATCAGTCATCCTAGTTGTTAGCTTTCGTCAAAAGAATGTTAGTTTTTGCGCAGCCGCTGTGCGTTTTCAAACAGCACTTTCTGACGATAGCCGACAAGGACAAGCCATGTTCGACTGGAACGACCTGCGGTTCTTTCTTGAGTTGCAGCGCAGTGGCCGACTGCTTACCGCTGCCCGCCGCCTCAACACCACCCACGCCACCGTCGCTCGGCACATCGAGGCCATCGAAAAAAGCCTCGGCACCGCGCTGTTCGTCCAGCACGCCCAAGGCTACGAAATGACCCCGGCGGGGGAGGCGCTGCTCAAACACGCTGAAGCCATGGAAAACGTCGCGCTGCTGGCTCAGGAAGAAATCACCCAGTCCACGGCGCCACTGGGCAAGATTCGCGTCGGCGTGACGGAAGGGCTGGGCATCATGTTCCTGGCCAGCCGCATGATCGGATTGTTCGAGCGCTATCCGGGGCTGGAAGTGGAGCTGGTGGCAGTGCCGCGTTTCGTCAGCATTCTCAATCGCGAGGCGGAAATCAGCATTCACCTGGAGCGCCCGGCGGCGGACATGTTGGTCACCCGCAAACTCACCGATTATCGGCTCGCGCTCTATGCCAGCCGTGCTTACCTCGACCATGCGCCGCCACTGCGTACCCGCGAAGATCTTGGCCAACATGCCTGGATCGGTTACGTGGATGATCTGCTGTTCAGTCAGGAGCTGATGTTTCTCAACAGCTTCTGCCGCAATCCGCGTGTGGTGTTTCGCAGCACCAGCGTGATTGCCCAGCAGCAGGCGGCGCGTTCGGGGCTGGGGATTGCGGTGCTGCCTTGCTATATGGCGGCGTCGGACCCGGATCTGGTGCCGCTGTTGCCGGATGAGAGCATTGAGCGCAGTTACTGGATCAGCACGCGGCGCGAGCTGCACAAGTCGGTGCGGTTGCGAGTGGTCTGGGATTACGTGGTGGGGTTGTGCGAAGGCGAGCGCGAGTTGTTGATGGGCCAGTAAAGACGGCTGTTTCATGCAACTAAAACGCTTGGCAAAAGGTCATTCGATTTGCGGAGGTTGAGTCATTTCGCAGAACCTCGACAACGAAGAAGTTACCCGTGGCTACTCACCTCGATCACCGCAACAACCTGTCCCTCGACAGCCTGAATTTCTTCCTCGCCGATGTACGTGACGGGCTCGGTCCCTATCTGGCGATTTACTTGCTGGCGGTTCATCACTGGGAGCCGGCGAGTATCGGGCTGGTCATGACGATTGCCGGGATCGCCGCGCTCATCACGCAAACCCCGGCGGGTGCGCTGGTCGACAGCACACGCTTCAAACGGGCGCTGATCGCGATTGCCGCACTGGTGGTCACCGCAAGCTGTCTGCTGTTGCCGTTCGTGACGTCGTTTACCCTGGTGGCCGTGACGCAAGCCATCAGTGCCGTTGCCGCTTCGATCTTCGCGCCGGCCATCTGCGCGATCACCCTCGGCATTACCGGACCTCGCGCGTTTACGCGCAGAACCGGGCGCAACGAAACCTTCAACCACGCCGGCAACGCCTGCGCGGCGCTGTTGGCCGGTTTGTCCGCGTATCTGTTCGGCCCGGTCGCGGTGTTTTATTTGATGGCGGTCATGGCGCTGGCCAGCGTGATTGCCGTTTCGTTCGTATCGGCAGAGGCCATTGATCACGATCTCGCCCGAGGTCTTGCACCGAGCGGATCGGGGCAGAGCAAGCAGCCTTCGGGCTTTTCCGTATTGCTGACCAACCGATCGTTGCTGATGTTCGCGATTTGCTGCGCGCTGTTTCATCTGGCAAACGCGGCGATGTTGCCGCTGGTGAGTCAGAAACTGGCGCAGGCCAATCTGCAAATGGCCACGCCACTTACGTCCGCCTGCATCGTCGCGGCGCAGTTGGTGATGGTGCCGGTCGCGCTGCTGGTGGGAGCAAAGGCCGATCTGTGGGGACGCAAGCCGTTGCTGCTGGCGGGGTTTCTGATCCTGCCGTTGCGCGGCGTGTTGTATGTGCTGTCGAACGATCCGTGGTGGCTGGTTTCGGTGCAGTTGCTCGATGGCATCGGCGCGGGGATTTTCGGCGCGCTGTTTCCGGTGGTGGTGAAAGACCTGACGCTGGGGACCGGGCACTTCAATGTCAGCCTCGGGGCGATCTCGACGGTGTTCGGTCTGGGCGCGGCATTGAGCAACAGCCTGGCGGGGATTGTGGTTCAGGAGGCGGGGTACAGTGCTGCGTTTCTGACATTGGCCGCCGTTGCGGCGGTGGCGCTCATGTTGCTGTGGGTGACGCTGCCGGAAACCTTGCAGCACTCCCGAATGGAATCCGCCGAGTCAAACGCTGCCGCACGGCCGATCGTGTCATCTTGAGTTCTCTTCTGAACGGCAAACCGCGCAATGCTCAGCCGACCGGAATCGACAACGTCGCCCGTAACCCGCCCTCTGCCCGGTTGACCAGCGTGATGCGCCCGTGCAAGCGCGTTGCGATGGTGTTGACGATGGCCAATCCCAGTCCTGCCCCCTGCGGATTGCCCCGACTGTAAAAGCGCTCGAACAACCGGGGCCTGTCCGCTTCATCAATGCCTGGCCCCTGGTCCTCGACACTCAGGTGATAGAAGCCGTCTGCCTGATGAAGAAACACTGAAATCACGCCATGCTCGGGTGAAAAATTGGCGGCATTGGTGATCAGGTTGTTCAGCGCGATGTCGATGACGGCCGCATCGGCGTGAACGTTGAAAGGGTGGTCGCTGGCATCGAATGCTACTTCCAGATGCCGGCTCAGCAGCCACGGCGTAAGTTGCACCAGCGTGTTGCGCACGGTTTCGCCGAGGTCGATTAGTGGGCGAACGGGCTTGTCGGCCGTGGGTTCCAGGCGGGCCATGGTCAGCAACTGGTTGACCAGACGGCTGGTACGGTCCACGCCTGCGATCAGGAACTCCAGCGATTCGCGCCGTTCCTGTTCGGTGCCGGCTTCCTGCAGGTTTTGCGCATGCAAACGCAACACGGCCAGCGGCGTGCGCATTTCATGAGCGGCATCGGCAATGAAGCGACGTTCGCGCCCCAGTACTTCCTGAATCTGCGCAAGCATGCGATTGAGCGCCGCCTGCATGGGTTCCAGCTCGCTGGGCAACGGTGTCAGTTGCAAGGGTTCAAGGGAACCACTGTGCCGGGCACGAAGGGTCGCCGCCATATTGGCCAGGGGCTTGAGCCCCCAGCCGATGGCAAGCCAGACCATCGCCGCGAGGATCAGGCTGCCAACCACGTTCGGCCATAGCGTGTGACGGACGATGCGGTCGACCAGGTCGGCACGGACATCACTGCGTTCGCCGGCCCAGATACGGAAACCGTTCTGCGGGTCTTCGAGGATGAAGGCTCGCCACTGGCGCTGGTCAAGGTCCACCACATCGCTGAAGCCGGGCTGGGACGGCGGCGTGGTGAACGTCGGTGCGCTGGCGGTGTGTACCAATACCTCGCCCTTGGCGTTCCACACCTGAAAGGCGAGCTTTCGCTCATAGGGATGGCCGTCGCCCCGAGGGACCCCTTCAGCCAGCGCAGCGTTGAAGGCGCGGTACAGGTCCGCGTGTTCGTGCCCCGTCAGAGGCATGCGCATGACGCCCTGCAGCAGACGCGCGTTCTGCGCCAGTTGCGCGTCGTAGACTTCGGCGATTTCATGGTTGCTGTCGTGCAGGTTGAACACGCTGAGTACCAATAGGCCGGCAAGCAGCAGGCCGGTTATCAGGGTCAGGGTACGGCGACGGATCGAGGTCATTGACGCTCCTCCACCAGATACCCCACACCACGGATGGTACGGATCAGCTCGGTGGAGAATTTTTTCCGCAGGTGGTGAATGTGCACTTCCAGGGTGTTGCTTTCGGCTTCTTCGTTCCAGCCATAGAGCAGTCGCGTCAAGTGATCGCGGGTCAGGACCCGTCCCGGCGGCGACAACAATTCATGCAGCAGTTGATACTCCTTGGGCGTCAGCACCACCGGTTCGCCCAGATAGCTGACTTGCTGGGTACCGGGGTTGAGGCTGATGCCGGCATGCTCGATCAGCATCTGTGCGCGGCCGGCGCTGCGCCGCAGCAAGGCGCGAAGGCGTGCCTTGAGCTCTGCCAGATCAAAGGGTTTGACCAGGTAATCGTCGGCACCGGCGTCGAGACCGGCGATGCGATCCTCGGTGGCATCTCGAGCCGTGAGGATCAGCACCGGCAGGTTGGCGCCGCTGGCCCGGACCCGGCGCAGTACATCGAGGCCGTCCATGCGTGGCAGGCCAAGATCCAGCACCGCCAGGTCAAAGGTTTCGCTGAGCAAGGCGTGCAGGGCGCTGCTGCCATCCTTGAGCCAGTCGACGGTATAACCTTCGCGCCCCAGCGCCTGGTGAATGCCCTCACCGAGCGCTACGTCATCCTCGATCAGTAATAAACGCACACGGACTCCTGTCATTTGAGTTTCTTGTTCACGTCCACCAGCAACGCGTCGATTTCTTCGTGGTGCCCGCTTTCGGCACTTTCCCGGCCAGCGTGGGGAGCGGCCTGCCGGGTCTTGAGCAGCGTCGCCCTGGCTTCAGCGTAGCGTTTTTGACGGTAGAGATGATCGCCCCGCAAGCACAGGTTGTCGCTGCTGATCGACGGCGTCCAGTGCCCGGAGCGTGCGAGGCACCCGGCAACAAAGGTGCGAAGAGTGGTTTCATGGCTTTGGCGTCTCGTTGTCGATTTTTTCACTCAAGCGACGAATCAATGGCAACTGCTTGCGCAGACCGCGATCCACCAGATTGGGCAGCAGGTTGTTCAGGCGCACGAAAAACCGCTCGGGCCAGCCCAGATAGAGGTCGCGTCGATCACCGGCAATCGCATGCACCACTGCCGTGGCCACGGCTTGCGGGTCGTCGACGCTGGCGTTGAGCGCATCGTTCAGTGCCTGGGCCGCGGGACTGTTCATCGATGTGCGGGTGGCTCGGGGAGCGACGTACAACACACCGACATGGGTGTCAGCCAGCTCGCGGCGCAAGGCTTCGGAAAACCCGCGCAAGGCGAACTTGGTTGCGCAGTAGCTGGCATAGCCGGGGTAGCCGATCGAACCATAAGTCGAACCGACATTGACCACCATCGCGCTGTCAGCCTGCTTGAGCAGCGGCAGCAAGAGTCTGGTCAGGCAGATCGGCGCACTGATGTTCACCGCCAGCATCGCGTTGATTTCGCTGTCGTCGAGCTGTTCGAGCATGGCGAAATGATTGATCCCGGCCGCGTTGATCAGCAGGTTGAGGCCGCCAATCGCCTCGGCGGCGGCCAGCACCTTGCGCCGGTCGCTCAGAAATGTCAGATCGGCGGCGACCCAGCACAGGTTCTGCGGATAACGCTCGAGCAAGGGCTGCAAACGTGCCTGATGCCGGGCGACTGCCAGTACCTGCGCGCCGGCTGCGCAAAGGGCGTCGGCGATGGCGAGGCCGATGCCGCCGCTGGCACCGGTCAGGACCACCCGGGCTTCATGCAACTGCATGATGGGCCTCCGCATCGCGGGGCAAGCCACGGAACATATCGGAGTAGAGCCGGTAGACGACTTTTGAGGCGTGGATCACCGCGGCCTGGTCGGCGGGATCCTGCAACTGATTCATCAGGTGCTGATAGGTTTGCATGTGCTCGATGTCGAGTGCGCCGTGAGAATTGAGGTAACTGAAAGCGGTTTCCGGCAGCCCCAGTTGCTCGCGGATACTGCCCGCCGCATGGGTGGCCAGGGCAATGCTGGTGCCTTCCAGTACATTGACCATACCGAACAGACCCACCGGGTTGCCCCGGGCGATCAGGTCGTAAAGGAAGCTGACCATCAATTCGATCGGCAGTGACGGCTGCCCGCCGCGCACGGCCTCGCGGTCGCCGCCACAGGCTTCGATATCGTCCAGCACCCATTGCTCATGTCCATATTCGTCCTCGATGTATTCGCACACCGCCTTGCGCAGCCATTCAAGGTGCGTCGGCAGGCGAGCACCGCACGCCATCATCAGCGGTACGGTGTGGCGTACGTGGTAGTAGGCCTGGGCAAGAAATGCCCGGTAACTCTCAAGGCTGACCTTGCCCTGCAGGGCATCTTGGATGATCGGCAGGTTGAACAGCGCATGACGCTCCTCGTGCGTGGCTTCTTGCAGGGTGTCGAAAAAACTCATGATGCGGACTCCTGGGATTTGGCGAATTCAGTCAGTTGCGCCTGATACAGCGAAACGATGGCGTCGCGACGCGGGCGGCCATTGGCGGTGAGCAGACCGTTGGACGCGGTGAACGGGTGCGTCAGGCGTGTCCAGTGGTGCACCTGGGCATAGTCGGGCAAGGCCTCGTTGGCGGCGGCGACATCGGCCGCCAGTTGCGCATCGGTACACGCCGGGCTGTGTGGCCAGAGCAGGGCGTGGTTATGGGGCATGGCTTCGCCGTAGACGAAGGCCTGGGCGATGTGACGGCGTTGGGTCAGTTCCGACTCGACCCATTCCGGGTTGACGTTACGCCCGAAACTGGTGACGAACTGATGCTTCTTGCGACCCTTGAGATAGAGAAAACCTTCCGGATCGAATTCACCCAAATCGCCGCTCGGCCACCACTGCTCGGTGCAGGCCGGCTCACCGAGATAACCGAGCAGGGTCGACCCCTTGATCAGTACCTCTGCGTCTTCGGCCAGGCGCACCTCCACATGGGGAAGAGGGCGGCCAACGCTTCCCGGACGGCACGCCCCGGGACGATTGAGACAGACCACCGAGGCGCACTCGGACAATCCGTAACCCTCGTACACGGGCAGGCCCACTCGTTGGGCACGCTGCAACAGATCTGCGGAAACCCGCGCACCACCGACCGCAGCAAAACGCAGGGATTGCGGATCGAAGGCTTTCTGTTCGGCGGCACTGACCAACAGGAACAACAGTTGTGGTACCAGAATCAGGCTTTCGGGCGCCCGACTGGCCAGACAGTCAAGCAGGCGCGGCACGTCGACACTGCTGGCCCCCTGGATGCCCAGGGTCTTCTGGCTTGGCACACTCAGTGTCGCGCCGGCATACAGCGCGGCGTAACAACCGAGGTTTTCCAACAGAATCGCCAGCGGCAACAACGCCAGGTGATGGCGCGGTGCGGTGGGTTTGCTGGCCTGATCGAGTTCGCGTGCTACCCGAAGCAGGCTGTCTGCGCTCAGGCACACGCCTTTCGGGGTGCCGGTGGTGCCGGAGGTGAATGTCAGTTTGGCGGTGCCTGGGAGCAACCCACTGGGTCCACTGAAGCGGCGGTGCCAGAACTCGCCGTGTTGTTCATACCCTGCGGCGCGTAACTCTCGCTCCAGCTCCGGTCCCGCGATCACCCATTGCGCCTTGCTCTGCTCCAGGCAATGGGCGCGTTGTGCCGGGCTGAAAAACGGTGGCAGAGTCACGCACGTCAAACCTTCGAACAGTACCGCCAGATCCCAGAGCATTGCCTGGACCCCGTTTTCCAATGCCAGTGCAATGACCGTCACGTGTTCATCGCGCAGACGTTGCTGGCGATACATCACTTCGCTGTACAGCGTCGTGTAATCGAGCTTCAGGTTGTCGCCCCACAGCGCGATAGTGTTGTCGTTGCGCCGGGCATGGCTGCGCAGGGTTTCCTGGAATTGTTGCCGTTCAAGCGACATGGCAGGCTCCTTCCAGCGAGGTCTGCAGGCCAAGCCGGGTAAAAAGGCCGATATTGCGCAAATGAAAGAAGCCGGCGCGGATATTGCCGACATGCACCCAGGGCTTGCTTTCGTAATAACTGCCCCAGTGTTGACGCTCGTCACCCAGGCGTTCCGGATCCGCGGCGCACAATGTCACGGGTTTGAGGCCCAGACGATGGAAGCTGTTGACTAGCCCGACATTGCCGGTGAAGGTCACCCATTCCAGGCCACCCATGGCCAGCAGATAGGTGATGGCGATGATGCTCAAGCGCGCGCTGCCGGCATCGCTGGAGGCGAGGTTGCCGACTTCGACAATGTCACGGCGCTCCACCGGTTTACCGGCAGCGGCACTGATCAAAGGCTCGATAGGCTCGTCCAGATAACGTTCCAGAAACAGCGGTTCAAGATGGGCGCGGCGCACCCCGGCCACCGCGCACAGCTCGCCATCGCCGGTGTGAACACCGAACAGCTCGGGCATGAAGTGCCGGATGTCGGCGCCATGTGCCTTGCGGAATCGATGCTGGATGAAGGCTTCGAACGTCTCGCGCAGCGCATCGTCCGGCAAGGCGGCGGTCAACGTCATCGGCGGTGTTTCGGCCTGGCCGAAGTGCAGGGGCAGGGGAATATTCCAGACGGGATCGGGCATGGGCTGAACGCCTCCCTCATTAGGTTCGAGGGAAGTATCCAGACCATTTCTTAACGAAGTCTGAAGCTGAAAAAAAGTTTACGGGCAGTCTATCTTCAGACTGCCTTAAGGCTGGGCAGGCAGGGTGGCACCGTCGGTTTGCCCGGCAACAAGATCGAGACTGTCGAACGAATCGACCGTCGCCCACGACAATCACGAGGCGCTTCTTATGACCCGCGACAACGCCGTAACCCGTTATGGAAAACTTTCAATCACGCTTCACTGGCTGATGCTGGCGCTGTTCGTCGGCGTGTATGCGTGTGTTGAAATCAAAGGTTTCATGCCCAAGGGCAGTGAAGCCCGAGGTCTGCTGATGGGCCTGCATGGCGCATTTGGCGCGGGTATCTTCGCCCTGGTATGGGTTCGCCTGCTCGGGCGCCTGACGCCGCGCCCGCCGATCACCCCCACGCCGCCAGCCTGGCAGACGGGCATATCGCACCTGATGCACCTGGCATTGTACGTGCTGATGATCGCCACTCCGGTACTGGCCTGGCTGATGCTCGCCGCTGCCGACAAACCTTTTCCGTACTTTGGCTTCCATCTTCCGGCCCCGGTGGCTATCGACCCGGACTTTGCCAAACGCCTCAAATACTGGCATGAACTGCTGGGCAGTACCGGCTACTGGCTGATCGGTCTGCATGCGGCGGCGGGGCTTTTTCACCACTACTGGGTGCGGGATAACACCTTGGTGCGGATGTTGCCGGGGCGCAGCAATTCGCAGTAGGCCTGTTCGGATCGACTCCTGGAAGGTCGCCATCCTGGCGCCTGCTCGCCGCATGACCGTGCAGGTAGTGATGTCGGGGGCATTGGTGGTGAAGCAGGCATTGGAGAGCGTGGAGCCGAAGGGGCAGAGGCCGTTCCCAAGCGAAAAGGAACAGATTCATGCACTGAGTCTGTTCCTTTTTTCGTCAGCTTCAGCGGTTTCGCCCTTTTTCAGATATGCAGCCAGGCCAAGGAGCCCAACATGACACCCAGGCCCGCCGCCCCAAACGAGACGCGTCTGAGCCATTCCTTGCGCGTCAGCAGGGTGATGGCCGCCAGCGAAATAGCGATTTGAATCGCGGTCATGGCCTGGGCCCAGCGGTGATGCTGATGCAGGACCTGCTCTGACTTTTCGTCCCACTCTCGCGCCTGCTGCTCAAGTGTTTCCGCCTTTTTGCGCGCTTGCTCTTTCTGCTCGGCATAGCGCCGAGCCTCGGCAACATAATGAGCGGAATCCAGTCCCGGAAGATGGCTGGCCAGCTCCGACAGGTTCTGCCGACTGGACTTGGCCTGGTAATAGCTCCACTCGTTGGCCGCTTCGGTCTTCTGAATGGCCGCGTTGTTTTTGTCCATGGCCGCCTCACTCTCCGTCGAGCCGGCCTGATAACTCATCAGGGCGCCGACCGTCGCCATGATCGCTGTCATGACCGCAATCTTGCTGGCAAAGCGATCGCCTTTTGCGTGGGCGTGATGGGTGGTGTGTTCAACGTGTTGCTCGTGAGGACTGGGGACTTCGAACTCTTCAGGCATGACGGTCGGACTTGGGTTGATGGGGAAATTTGCGCGGATTATGCCGGGTGGCCGGTTTTTTAGACACAGGGGAATGGTGGTGTCTGGGTGAAAGCGGACGGCCTGATTTACGTATTCCCGTCGGACTGCGAAACAGTCTTTTTTGTCAGACATTAAACACAGAATACGTGGCCTGTTTATGCGTGGTCTTTCGTCACATCCCGATGCCCACAACGCCTTGCGCCACCCCTACACCTAAGACAGAATCCGCTGGCTTGTGCGTCTGGCGCTCCCTCCGTAACTTTATTCCCGTCACTGCCTATCAGTGATCGGGTCTGCAAGCCCGCCGGAAAAACCAGTCGCACAGCCCTGCCAAAAAGGACGCTCGTTTGTGTCCGCTCAATGGCGGCTTTGTGCGGGAGACCCTCGGGTCTGCCGGGTGCCTGGTTTCCCGGTCTTGCAGACCCGCACTTGGCTGCCACCCATCATCTGCAAGTGATGCTGGTAGCTCCTAATCAAAATCAGGAGTTTCACCATGATCAAACCAACACCGAATCCGCCAGAAACTGATCCGGTCTCACCCTACAAATTCCCCGATTCGCGAACCTTGAACGAAGCCGCAGAACACGCCCTCGATCATTACCTGACCCCGCAACAACGCATCATGGGCAGCCACACCACACACGACCCCATGTTCCTGGCCAACCCCGCCTACAACAGCGAATCTCTGTTGGCCAACGCCAGCGAATCCCTCGATTCCGCCAGCGAAATGCTCAGCAACTTCGCCGCCATCCTCGAGCCCGCCCACCGCAAAACCGCACTGGGCATCACACAAGTGGTCATGGTCGCAGGGCTGGCCGTGAATCAGGCGCTGGATAAGGTAGAGCTGAAAGCGTAGAGGCTGCCCTCAAGTAAAAAGGAGCAGATTCATTACCTGAATCTGCCCCCTTTTTTGTTCGATGAGCTCAGCCGTTGGCGCCGGCTCGCTTTTCCGCCGTCACGATGCAAGCCTTGTAGAAATTGGAATGGAAATCGCTGATCGCTTTCTGCTGCAAGCTCTCGCTTGAGTACTGCGGAATCGCGTGCGCCTCGCGAATCAGCGTCTTGAACAACTCACCCACATACTCGCTCTGCTTGCCTGCCGCTTCGGCCAGTTCCCACACCGAATCCATGGGCGCGCCTTGCTGCCTGCTTTTCATGACCTGTTTGGCCGAGTTTTCTATTCGCTGGCACTCTTCGAGCTCTTCCTGCGGCACAGGAGAGGCGAGAGCGGAAAGGCTGATGGCGAAGGTTATTGCTGCTGCAAGACATTGTTTGTGCACGAGGTGTCGTCCGTGATTTTGAGGCTGAACCTTATCATTCGGGGCTTGGCGCCACCATTGCACACAGGGTGATAGACAGGAAAAGAACCCGGCGCGTTGCCCGAGTCTTGAGCGTTCGAAAAGATCTCTCCCCTCACTCCATCAGCTTGTCAATAGCACAGTTGAGCGACTGTGCAGCTGGCAGCGCGGTGGTAGGCTTTTTACGAGCGCCCGATCTGTTCAGATTATTGATTAAGGCAGGTCAGGCCGATGCACAAGCCGCATGTCAGATAACTGAAAGGATTCGAAAATGAAAAAGTCCATCACTGCTCTGGCCGTATCCGCAACGCTCGCTTTCACCGCCACCGTTGCGAATGCTTCCGTACATCCGACCACCCCCAAGGCTCCTCAAGCTGTCAATCAAGTAACAGCTTCTATTGGCACGCCTTTCGGTACCCAACAAACAGCGGGCGGAATCCACATGGCCAGTCTGGCCAGAAGTTGCTCCGATGATCGATATTCCTGGTGGGAATACAGCGGTTGGGAAATCGTCGGCTGTCTCGCAAGCGGCCAGTGGTAACTGCTCAAATGAGCCTGGTGCGTGACTTGCGTGGTGAGTGCGCACCAGCGCTTGTTGTGAGGTTGGTTGTGAGTCAGGTGCTGGATGTATCTAAAGGCATAAACCCAATTCTGCTGCGACAAGAGGAGCCGTTCTTCGCCGCATGAAGCCAAGCGCTGGCACTGGGCCACGGCTTGCGCCACCCCGCATCGACTGTCACCCTTCGGCCCGTTCTCAAGGATCAGAACGAGGTATCAAGGATTGAGTGGCTACGTTCCCAACCCGCCTAAACATTTCCGCAACACAGGCATCAAACCCGTCGATATCCATGCCCAGCGTTGGGCGGAGTATGAGAAACACGGGAAAGAGCCTGCGCGTGCGCCCGAAAAAATCGGCATAGCCCTGCGGATCGGAGTGTTCTTCGATGGTACGGGGAATAATGCCAACAACGCTGCGGCCGGACTTCTGTGCGGCGCTCATCATCCGATTGCGGCTAAAGATATCGATGCAAGCTGCAAGCCGTATATGAGTGATCCGGATAGTAGTTATGGCAATGATGTCAGTAACATCAAAAAGCTCAGTGAGCTGTACGACGCAGTTCCGATAGCACAAGCGGGACGAGCCTCTCGCGTTGTCTACGTCGAAGGTATCGGTACTCGATCCGGAGAAAAAGACAGCACATTCGGTGCAGGTACGGGGCGAGGGGAGACAGGAGTTGCCGGGCGAGTCGAATCCTCGTTTCCCATGATTCAACAAGCAATCAATCGAGTCCTGGAAGATAACCCAGACAGTGAAATCACCTCACTGACGTTCGATACGTTCGGTTTCAGCCGTGGTGCCGCTGCTGCACGTCATTTTGCTAACGAAATTGTTCGTGGCAGTCGCGGTCCTCTCGGTCATGTGTTGCGAAACCTGCCCAGAGCCCTCAGCTCCAAATTCAATGACCAATACAAAAGCGATATCAATATGGGGTTTATCGGCTTATTCGATACAGTACCCTCGATAGCCGGTTGGTCAAATTTGGGAGATATCAAAAGCCCAATCGCGACGGGTATCAAACTTTACCTTGATCGTCGTTTTTTCACTGATGTCGTCCAGTTGGTTGCTCGTGATGAACGCAGAGCCAACTTCGCACTCAGTCGCGTCAAGCCGGATCATCTGGAGATTACTCTGCCTGGAGTGCATTCCGACATCGGTGGGGGGTATCTGGAGGACGCGCAGGAATGTGTTCTTGTAAGCCCGATGCAAACACTCATCGTGCCCCTGAACACCGATGTCGTGACAACCTCGATCTATAGGGATGCGGTTAACGTTAGAAACCAGTGGTTATCCAAGGGATGGCCTGCAGACATGCTTGAGGTTGTGACTCCTGAAGCTCTTATTGTGCCGAACAGTCCGCAGGATCGGCTGAGTCCAAGCGCTAAACGTGTTTACGCAGCTGTACAGCTCAGGCGTCCGGTGAGTGGCATGCTATCCAGGGTTTACCTGAGAGTGATGCACCATCTGGCAAAAGAGAAAGGCGTTCGCTTCAACGATATTCCTGACACGCCCGATTTGACCATCCCAGCAGAACTTCAAACTTTGTGTGATCGGTTCGTTGCGGGTGACTACAGCACCACGCTTGAAGAGGAGCAACTGCTGAAACTCAAGTACATTCACATGTCCGCAAACTGGAACCATCCACTCGGCCGCAGAGATGGCAGCGGACTAAATGCGGTATACATCAACGCCCCGACGGCCGACACCATCCGCGTGCTGCATCCCCATGTACCTGATTGGACGCTTTGGTAATGAGAGTTCTTGTAACCCTGCTTTGTGCTTTGTTCACGACTGGATGCCAGTCTGCGGATCCACTGTCTGCCAAAAACGACCCTAAATCCGAGTCGTGGGAGCTTGCGTTTACTGAGCCTTACTACATGAAAGTGTGGGTGGAGGACAGCGCCGTCGAAGATATAAACGGCAAGCTGTTCAAGCGTACGGGGGGAGGTACGGCCGCTGGTGGGGAGCCTGAAGACGGTAAAGAATCTGCACGTGGATGGCACGCCGTAGGCGCTGCTGCAAAGCCAGTGATTGGTGCCGATCTCCCCAAACGCATTTACGTGCGTTGGCAATCGATTGTCGAACCTCAGACCTATAGTGTTTGGTTGGATGTGCCCGAAGAGGCTAGGCAACTAATGAGGACGTCGGTCAACCAGCGTTGTTTGGAAACTCCGGAGGAGCAAGCGAGTTATTCCGCTTCTATTTACCTGGGGTTGGCTCCCGGCGGGGTTGTACAAGTCTGGGTCAGGGACTCGTGCCACCATCCGGTGAAAGTGGCCAGGGCCAAAGCCGAAATCGAACCTCTTGGTCCGAGTCAGGGTAAGAATCAAGGGCGTTACGCTTATCCGATCAGTGAAAAATCCAAGCGTTATATCGACAAATTCGGCATTCCATATGGCAGTTGGTAACTCTTGGAAAATGGGCGCGAGTCGGAAAAGATAGGGCGGCTCTTTTGATAAATCGATGAGTTCCCATTTTTTGCATTTCTTTGAAACGATCCTTCTATGGTGATCGAATACTGGATGCCACTTTGAAGATAATAAAAGCTACTCGCTTTGATGACGTCGACCACGACCTCGGGTATGAGTATCGTGGTTATAACTACGAAATACAGAGCGAAGAGGATACGTTTCTGATCAGGATTTACGATGACGAACTCGAACAGGCAACGGTGGTACGTCCGGCTTCGCTGTCCAAAAACAAGAACCTCAGAAAGCTTGTCGAACTCTTACAGTCCGAGCTGGGAGTGTCCAGGGTCTCGCTTTACAAGGGGGATATGGGGTGTTACGCCGAGATCAATCTTGATAGTTTGACATTCCTTCCAGCCTGAAGCCTGCCGCGAGAAAGTGCCACGCGTGTTTACAGGATCTGGGCCAAAAGCAGTCCGAAAGTAAATCTATCCGCATTCCTCCCTGACTTATTGGACAAGCTGCCGGATCCCCAGAGATAAAATCAAAGCGCCGCATAATTGATCAATAGCCTTTTTCCTCCTTTGATACGCTGACGCGATGTCAGGCTGCGAAAGAGCGATTGCGACCATTCCATACCAAGTCATTGAAACCACCACTACGACTGCCAGCATCGACAAAAATGTGCTTGTTGACACGTGGGCGGGGGCTGCCGCTGAGAAAATAGCGGCGTAGAAGGCCATGGATTTAGGGTTGCCGATGTTCGTGATGACTCCTTGAATGAATGATTGCTGAAAATTTCCGACGGCAGCCTCATTACTGGGGGAAAGCGTGGTCTTCCCGGCATTTAGCAGCAGTCGCAGTCCAAACCACATCAGATAGGCTGCCCCCAGAACTTTTACGAATAGCGCCGCCCAAGGAAACGCAGCAAATACAACGCCGATACCTGCTATTGCACAGGTGGCCCAGAGTAAGTTGACCAATACAATGCCTGCCACCAAGGCCAAAGCTTCTGACCGCGACGCAGCTACCGCTTTGTGGACTACCGCAACGAAATTGGGTCCTGGAATAACGACACCGGCCAGGTAAACCAAAAAGACTGTCAAAACAGCGGGACCATCGATCATGTGCGTTCCTTTGCGAGCTCAGTGGTTGGAGAGGTCATCATTCGGTTCAAGATCCAACGTACCTGCTACTTTCGGTTGTCATCCGATGAGCAGACCATTTTTGACGCTTATTAAGTGATGATGTCAACGGCAGTACTCCCCAGCCGCTCCCCGTTAACCACCACATGCACCGCATGTACCCCCGCATAGTGCTTGCGCGTAGTGAAGTCCTTGATCACCTGCCGCCGCGCCACAACCTCACTCCCAAACCCCGCCAACACCATCGTCTTCAACTTGAAAACCTTGGCCGAAGTCCCGCCATTCGCCTTCACATAGTCAATCGCATAATCAATCACCAACCGCTGCTCCACCGGCACCAACGACCGCACGGTGAATGACAAAGTGATCGTCTCGCCAAGCCGCACAACCGCTGGTTCAACCTTCACATCCAGCAATTCAACCTCTGCCTTGGCCCCAGCACCAATAACTGTGAGCGCCCGCAAATCCCCCTGTTTGATCAAGCTCCGCAACGCATGTCTGGCAATCCAAGCCGTGTGCTTGTTCTCCAGCGCCCACCCCTCAATCGTATCCAGCACCCACTCCGGATGTTCCTTGGTCACATCATTCAAATGATTCGCCACGGACTTGCGCACGTACAAACTCTCATCCGCCTTCAACCGATCAAGAATCCCGGCAGCCAACAGCGGATCGGCTTGCACCGGTTCCAGCCGAAACGACCATGGCAGGCGAGGGCGGCTGCCTTCGCTGGCGAGGCGGCGGACGTGGTGGTTTTCGTCTCGTGCCCAGTCGTGCATCAGTTCCAGCGAGCGCTCCAGGTCGCTGCGCAGGAAGTGGCGGATAGCGAATTCGGAGGAGCCGAAAGTGGTGAAGTACTTCAGGGCTTCCATCGAGGTGTCGAATGCGTGCGCGCCGTAGCTCGCGACGTAGTGCGGCAGGCACATGCTGACGAAGCCGCTGTTCAGGCGCGGGGCGAGTTCGCGCAGTACGGAGAGGGAGTCGGTGTAGTCCAGTGGCAGCACGGCGTGCAGGCTTTCGCTGACGCGGGCCATGCGTTGCATGACCGAGAGTTCGTCGAGGCCGTCGTTGGCATGCTTGAGAAAAGCCTTGGCCTTGAACGACGGGTACACGGCGCTCATCTCGCTGGCGATGTGTTGCAGGCGTTCGGCGTTGAAGATTTCTTTCAGGGCCGGGGCGGCGGTTTCGGTTGTGCTCATGGTCAGGTCATCGGGGTGCTGATGAACGCTTGGAGGCCTTCGGCGCAGGCGGTGTATTGGGCGATGCGCGGGAAGCGTTCAGCGTCGATCTGATCGGGAACGACAAGGCCGGTGAAACTCCAGGCGACGGCGAGGGTGATGCCGTCCTGTTGCAGCGTCCCGTCAGTGGACAGTGGGTGTTTTTCCAGTTCGTGTTCCAGGGCGGTGAAAGCGGCGGCGAGCTGGCCTTCGACGCGCTCGACCCACGGCTGGTATTGAATGTCGGCCGGACGCAGGTTGCGTTCATAGTAGAGCTGCACGGCTTTTTCGCAGGCGGCGAGGCCGAGGCCGATCAGGCGCAGGGCTTTTACCCGTCGCGGCAGGTCCGTCGGCAGCAGGGTTTTGCCGGACAGGGCTTCGAGGTAGTCGAGGATCAGCGTCGAGTCGATCAGCACTTCACCATCGTCGAGGACGAGGGTCGGCGCCTTGACCACCGGATTGATCTGTTGGAAGCGCTCGAAATGGCGGAACACCGACACCGGGTCGTGTTCCAGTTCAATCCCCAGGCATTTGGCGGAGATCGCCACGCGACGCACGTAAGGGGAGTCCAGCATGCCGATCAGTTTCATGACGCGTTCCTTCAAGTCGAACCGGGGGAGGGCATAACGTAGCTGAGGTTGGGAGGAATGTCAGTCCTGAGGGCGGACTGGTTTTGCCGTCGGCGATTGTAAAGAAATGCGACAAAGCGCCGCTCATCCGCCGTTTGTCTTCTATATACAGCCGCTCGACTGAATTTCTTGCTATAAACGCACTCCGATGAGCGCCGTGAAGCCTGTGTCAGAGCAGTTTCCGGGCTTTGTCGGACAAATTCCCGGTATTTAGAGTTGCTGAGGCCTCAAACGGGCCTTAGACTGCCGCCCCTTCGTAAATTGAGTGCCGGGTGGCGTTTGCAATAAACGATGCCTTTCCGATGACCGCAGGCGGTTCGCCGGAACGCTCCCTAATTCGCCTTAATGCACGTTTTTTATAGAGATATCAATGACAAAGGACAAGTTGCTGGCGATGCCGGCAGATGACTACATGAATGCCGAGCAACACGCTTTCTTCCAGGAGCTGTTGCAGAACATGAAAGTCGAAACCCACGAGCGCATTGAGCAGAACCGTATTGCCATCGAAAGCCTGGACACCCCGGCTGACCCGGCGGACGCCGCATCGGTGGAAGAAGAGCGCACCTGGCTGGTGAACGCGATCGATCGCGACCAGCGCATGCTGCCGCAACTCGAGCAGGCCCTTGAGCGTATCAAGGAAGACAGCTTTGGCTGGTGCGACGACAGCGGCGAGCCTATCGGCCTGAAACGCCTGCTGATCAGCCCGACCACCAAGTACTGCATCGAAGCTCAAGAGCGTCACGAGCAGATCGACAAGCACCAGCGTCAGGCCTGATTCCTGAGGCGACCCCTTCAATGCGGGTCGTCGCGAAAAGATCGCAGCCTTCTGCAGCTTTTGTTTAAAGCTGCAGAAGGCTGCGATCTTTGCTTTTTCTCGTCTGCCGGAAATCCCCCGCACCGTTCCATTGACCTGCCACAGACCCACGACTAACGGACCATGGATAATGGCCTTGTAGTGGCGTTTAATGCAGTCACAATAATGAGAACAAGCGTGGGGTCACAACATGACGAGAGATGGATCTCTGGTTGCAGATCTGCCTGCACCAGTTGTTTTGCCGAAAAATCGCTGGCTGATGCCGACCCTTCAAAGCATCGCCCTGATGCTGGTGCTGGCCGGGATGAGCCTGGGTGAATGGCCCTTGTATGTGGGCATGCCATTGGCGGTGCTGATTGTATGGCTGCCGCGCCTGCGTGCCCGTGCCGTCGCCGATGTGCAACCCGTCGTCGGTAACGACGCGATGTCCGAGTTGACTCGCGACCTTTCCTACACCACCAGTCATAACGCGCTGTCGGCCGCCGGTGTGGCTTTTTCCGTCAAGGAACTGGCTGGACGCCTGCAATCGCAACTCGACGCCGCCGCGCAGATCGTCAACAACGCCGAAGTGATGATTGCCACTGAGCAAGCCACGTCCCAGCTCAGCCGCGAAGCGCTGGGTGCCGCCAGTGAAGCCCATCACAGCAGCGCGGCGGGGCGCACCGAACTGGTGGATTCGATTTCGCGCATGCATCAGCTCAGTCAGCGTGCCAATGCCAGTCGCGAACTGATCGAGGCCTTGAGCGAGCGCAGTGATGACATCCAGCGCGTGACGCTGGTGATTCAGTCGATTGCCAGTCAAACCAATCTCCTGGCATTGAACGCCGCCATCGAAGCGGCCCGGGCCGGTGAGCACGGTCGTGGGTTTGCGGTGGTGGCGGATGAAGTGCGCGGTCTGGCGGCTCGTACGGCGACGGCCACTGGCGAAGTGGGCGAGATGGTCGCCGACATCCAGCAACGCACGGCGCAGGTGGTGGAGCAGATTCGTCAGCTCTCCGACGATTTGCATACCGGCGTCGAGCAGGTCGAACACACCGGTCAGCACCTGGAAAACATCGCAAGGCTGGCGGCCGGGGTTGAAACCCAGGTCGGCGAAATCGCCCGGGGCGCCGAAACCAATCGCGAACAACTCGACAGTCTGTTCACCGCCATCGAGCAAATGCGCAGCGATCTGGCGATCAGCGACCAACAGACCCGGCGCCTGGCCGAAGCAGCGGTGCAGATGGAAGGGCAGGCGGAAACCATCAGCGAACGCCTGGCCGAAGTCGGTCTGGATGACTATCACCAGCGTATCTACGACCTGGCCCGGGAAGGTGCGAGCCAGATTGCCGCGCGTTTCGAGGCTGACATCGAGCAGGGGCGGATCAGCCTCGAAGACTTGTTCGACCGCCAGTATCAACCAATCCCGAACACTCAGCCCGCCAGGTTCCAGACCCGATTCGACCGTTACACTGATCAGGTGCTGCCGGCGATTCAGGAACCGTTGTTGCCGCGCCACGAAGGCCTGGTGTTCGCCATCGCCTGCACACAACAGGGTTATGTGCCGACCCACAATCAGGCGTTCAGCCAGCCACTGACCGGGGATGTGAAGGTCGATACCATCAACAATCGCACCAAACGCAAATTCGCCGACCGCACCGGCATCCGCTGCGGTAGCCATCAGCAACCCGTGCTGTTGCAGACCTACACCCGCGATACCGGCGAGCTGATGCACGACCTGTCGGTACCGATCATGGTCAAGGGCCGCCACTGGGGCGGATTGCGTCTGGGCTACAAACCGGAGAAGCCGCGTTGAGGCATTGTTGCCGGAACTGCAATTAAGCTGTGCACGCGCGTTGCTGTTTCCTCCTGATTCCAATCATTAACATGCCTGCATAGTTAGGTAGCTAATGAAAAGATTGGAGGTCAGCATGCAATGCAGAGTCGATGTCGCCGTGATGATCGGCAGTGGTGTTCCGGCCGGGCTGCGTGCGATGGGGCAGAGTGTCTGCTGGGTGGTGTTGCTCAACGGAGAGCGGCGGGGCACGGCGTTCGCCAGTCGTGACGAAGCGGAAGAGTGCAAAGCCGCCTGGCTCGCGCAATTGGGCGACGAGCCCGGAGACTGCGTCCATTGATCGAATTTATTTGCCTCTGTGCAGGCGTACGTTGAGTTCGTCGACCATCACGGCTTCCTCGCCATCGGCACGCAACCACTCCTTGAGCAATTGGGCCTGCTGCGGGCTCCAGAAATCGGCGTCGATCAGTTTGGTGTCGGCATCCAGCGGATGGGCTTCGATGAAGTCGTCTATGGCCATTTCCTCCGAAGGCAGCCCTAATTGATCGAACAGGGTTGTCAGATTGTAGGCAGGCAGTTCCATGGTGTGCTCCTTGGCGGGTGGGGTGGTCGATCACTCTCTTTATCTGAGGGGGACGCTGGGCAGGAGTTCGATTCGTGATTCCAGCGAACGCGCAAGCGCACAGGCGGCATTGTGATCTTCACGGAAACCTCTTACGCGGCCGGTCGACTTTTCCTTGATATGGAAAAAGGCGTTTCCGGCCAGAATCACTTGAAACTGGGGCTCCCGGCCCGAGGAGTCGGGTGCGGAGTCAGTACCAAAGTCAGGGTTATTCAAGTCAAAGGGTTGTTCGTAAGCCACGGCAAAATGCGTCAAAGTGCACATATGAAGTCCTTTTCATGGATTGACCCGCATTTACAGACGGTTGCGGGTAGTCGCGAGCAGCGTCGCTGCTCTAGAATCGCCAACACCTGTTGACGGCATGGCGTTATCTAAAGCAATTTTTTGCGTGCGATATGTCGGAAAAGTGCTTTTCTTGGTGAGTTTTTTCCCTAAAGTTCGTAGTCAGTTTTCTCTGGCCGACCGTGAAGCTTTTTCCTTCAACATTTGGAGAACGTCTTTGCAGGTTTCGCGAGTGCCATTCCAGTAGTCTTGTGAACCTCGCGCTGAATGAGCTCTTTGCTCGCTCAGGCTTTTATCCGAGTCATTGCGCAACACCATCGGCCTGGCCGTTTTTACTGTCGTGCGCGTTTTCCGCGTGCGGCACTCTTTCAAGTGTGGGGATGTTTCTTTGGCAGTCAGTAACCTCGATATGCATGCTTTGTTCGTGCTGGGTGATTTGCGGGCAAAGCTGGTCAAGCAGTTCCAATCGCGTTTTGTTTACATCACCGAGCAAAACGCTGAAGGCATTTACGTTGCCGAGATCGACACCGAAAGCGCATTGGTGGTCGACGACAAGCCTGGCCTGAAGCTCAAGGTCGGCGATCACTTCAGCGCTTCGGTATTGCCCAGCCGTGAAGGCGGCAAGATGGATATCCGTTTTCGCGAGATCAAAATGACCGTGTACGGTCTGGGCGACTATGCCTTTGTCAGCACGGCCGACGGCCATGCCATCGTGTTCAAGGAAGGCCACAGCGCGGTCACCGTGTTTGCCGCCAATGAACAACTGCAGGAAGGCCTGACCAAGACCCTGAAAGCCGTTACCGCCAAGGCTGCCAAATGGCGCAAGGGCGAGCTCGTGACCTTCAAGGCCAGCGAGTGATGACGGTGAGTCGCGCCGATTTCCATTTGCAGAACCTCGACAGCGCCCGCGACGAGGCCCGGCGCCTTTTCGATGCCAGGGCCGAGTTGAAGGGCGTCTGGCTCGGTTGGGTCGCTTCGCAGATCTACGCTTTGCAGCCTGCCGAGTACGCCAGCATGGTCAGACGCGAGCTGCAACGCTTGCAGGAAATGTCTGAAAAGTAGCCTCGCCCGTGGCATGCCCCTGAAAAAGCAGGAACCTCGTCTACAGTCAGTTGACTGAGTATTCAGAGGCTGGCGGACTTCTGTCAGGCCTTCCTGCTATTGCTGCGAACAGCACGAGGTGCAAAGCATGAACGGATTTCGACGGTTGCTGGGCGCTTGTCTGGCCACATTCGGTTTGTTGACAGCGGTGCCAGCGGTCAATGCCGCACAAGCGCCGATTCACTTCGCCGACCTGAACTGGGAAAGCGGAAGCCTGATCACCGATGTCCTGCGGATCATCGTCGAGAAAGGCTACGGCCTGCCGACGGACACGCTGCCGGGCACCACCATCACCCTGGAAACCGCGCTCGCCAACAATGACATCCAGGTGATCGGCGAGGAGTGGGCGGGGCGCAGTCCGGTCTGGGTCAAGGCTGAAGCCGAAGGCAAGGTTGCCAGCCTGGGCGATACGGTCAAGGGGGCTACCGAGGGGTGGTGGGTGCCGGAATACGTGATCAAGGGCGATGCCGCCAAAGGCATCAAGCCAATGGCGCCGGACCTGCGCAGTGTCAGTGATCTGAAGAAGTACAAGGATGTGTTCAAGGATCCGGAGAACCCGAAAAAGGGACGGTTCCTCAACAGCCCGATCGGCTGGACGTCGGAAGTGGTGAACAAGCAGAAACTCACGGCTTATGGGTTGCAGGATGACTTCACCAATTTCCGCAGCGGCTCCGGTGCGGCGCTGGACGCCGAAATCAGTTCATTGATCCGCCGGGGCAAACCGGTGCTGTTCTATTACTGGTCACCAACGCCGTTGCTTGGCAAGTTCAAACTGGTGCAGCTGGAAGAGCCGCCGTTCGACGCCGAGGCCTGGAAGACCCTGACCGATGCCGATAACCCCAACCCGAAACCGACCCGTTCACTGGCGTCGAAACTGTCGATCGGTGTGTCCACGCCATTTCAGAAGCAGTATCCGGAGATCGTTGCGTTCTTCAGCAAAGTCCATTTTCCGATCGAGGACCTGAACAAGGCGCTGGCCGAGATGAGCGAGAAGCACACGCCGCCAAGGGATGCGGCGCACGCGTTCATGAAGGCCCATCCGGATGTGTGGCAGGCGTGGCTGCCGAAGGATGTGGCGGACAAGGTTCAGGCAGGTCTTTAGATTTGAGGCGAGGAAGCCTGCTCCCTCGCCCGACCCAATCAGAACCGGGTCTGTACGGCCAGTTCAAAGGTGCGTGGTGTGCCCAGGTAATACGCCGGCGACACATGGGCGAATTCGGCATACACCTCGTTCGTCAGGTTGCGCACCCGCCCCGTGACAGTGGTGTGTGCGTCGACCTTGTAGCTGAGGAAACTCCCGAACAACGTGTACGACGGCACGGTCATGGTATTGGCACTGTCCGCATACACCGACGCCACATACCGCGCATCGACCCCGCCTTGCCATTGTGGGGCGAAGTCATAGGTCAGCCACAGATTGCCGACCCGGTCCGGCACGTTGGTCGGTGTGTTGCCCTTGCGTGAAACCACCCCACCGGCGGCGTTCTTTTCGTTGAACTCATCGTACTCTGCATCGACCCAGGCGAAGTTGCCCTCGGCCAGCAGCCTGTCGGTGATCCGCAGTGAGCTGGCAATCTCGATACCCTTGGACGTCTGTTGGCCAACAGGAATGCTGTTGGTCGGGTCCAGCGGATCTGTGACGGCAAAGTCCTTGCGCTCGATGGTGTAAGCCGCGACCGTCGCCGAGCCACGTCCGTTCAGGTAGTCGAACTTGCTGCCGATTTCCCATTGCTTGCCCTTTGAAACATCGAAGTCCTGAGTGCCGTTCGGTTGTTCGGCGGCGGTGCTGTATTGCGCGTAGACATTGGCTGATGGCGTGAATTGGTAGGTCAGGCCGACACGCCCGGTGACCGGCTCCCAGCTGCGCTTGAGGTGGCGCGGGTTGCTCGCCGTCACCGTGCGATGGTTGGTCACGTCCAGATCGATGTCGTCATGGCGCAGGCCAGTGAGCAACGAAAGTTTGTCGGTCAATGCCAGGCGGTTTTCAGCGAACAACGCTTTGGTGGTGACCTCGTTGGTCTTGTCGCTGACAAAACCCGGATTCGTGCCCGGTATGTCGTAGAAGTGTCCCGGGCGATAGTTATTCGGATCCACGGTGCTCGCGCCTTTGACGTTGAGTGGCGAGTTGGTGGTCTGGTTGACCTTGTACTCGAAACCGCCGGACCAGGTGGTGTCGAGACCGAACAGGGTGTTGTCGTGGCGCAGTTCGAACTGGTTGCCGTCCTGCTCGCCCTGATGCCGCACCTGATACGCAGTGGAGCGGTTCACGGCGCTGTTGTCGGCGTTGTATTGATAGGTTTCCAGGTTGCGGTAATCGCGCTGGCTGTCGAGGTGATAGAGGGTGTTGCGCAAGGTGGTGCTGTCGTTGATCCGGTAGTCAATGATCGAGCGCACCCAGATCGTCCGCTGCTCGTAGCGGCCGTCCTCGACGTTGTAGTTATTGAAGCGGTTGTGCTTGTCGATCTTCAGCTCGCCCGCTTTGGGGTTGAGTACCGGGGTGCCCCAGTACGGGCTGTCTTCGTGTTCGTCCTGATATTCCAGGGCAAGGGTGTGTGACAGGTTTGGTGTCAGGTCGCTGAGCAATGAGAACGCCATGCTCCAGGCATCGCGCTCCTGGCGGTCGATGTAGCCGTTGCTGGTGTTGTGGCTGACGTCGAGGCGCGCGTAGTGCTGCACGTCGGCACCGGGTTCGGTCAGCGCGTGGTTGAGTCCGAACGCGGCTTCGGTGGTGTCGTAGGTACCGTAGCTGACCCGACCTTCGGCGGCCTGCTCGTCGCGCGTGGCCAGTTTGGTCACGTAGTTCAGCGAGCCGCCGACCGAGCCTGCACCATTGATCAGCGACGACGGGCCGCCGACCAGTTCCACCCGGTCATAAATCCAAGAATCCACCGGCCGCGCCAGCCCGCCGGAGACGTTGACGCCGTTGAACATCTGGGTGATCTGGCTGCTGGTGAAACCGCGATAGGAGACGAACCCGCCAAACCCCGGCGGCGCACTGGCGTTCACCCCCGGCAAGGTGTTGGCCGCGTCTTGAAAGTTTTGCGAACCGTGACGTTCGATGTCATTGCGGTTGGCGATGGCCACCGAGGCCGGGGTGTCACGCACGCTGAGGCCGAGGCGCGAGGCCATGCCGCTGGACTGGTCGAGGCTCAGGCCCGGTTCGGCGCCGGACTCGCCATCAATGGTGATCGGCGCCAGATCCACGGTAGATTGCGCCCAGACGTTGACGGACAGGCAGCCGCACAGGCTCGCCAGCAAGGTAAGTTGTTTCATCGTTTGAATCCTGAATGCTTGTTCTCGGAGTCAGCGCACAGGCGAACGCCGCGCGTTGGCGCAGTGGGCTGACAAATCAAAAAGGCAAAGACACTCAGGCGAGCGGTGGGGCGCGGGGATTGGCCGAAGGCCAGATGAAACGGGCAGGGAGGTTGATGCTGACGATGACCGGCAGCGGCGGACTGTGTTGTTCCGGCAGGATCGCCAGCGTCAGGCTGGAGTTGAACGCCGGGCCCATGCCGCCGGTGGAGCACAGCGGACAGCCAAAGGCCTTGGCCAGGGTCGGCAGTTGTTCTTCGGCGGGATTTGAGGCCAGCGGCGCCTGGGTGCTCGGGTCGACGGCGCAGAACTGGCCACCGATTCCGTTGAGCTGCATCCCGACCATTTGTCCGTGACCGATGCTGCAGGCGAACACGTTGAACAGGACGCAGCAATAGAGCATCCAGGCCAGCATTGAGCGATCGGTACGGGTGAATTTCATGGGGCGGCACTTTACCGCACCGCCGATCGGTCGTGCACATGGAAAAATGCCGACTAGGATGTTTTGTTCAAATCCCTTTAAAGGATTCTCGACCATGACCTTTGTGTTGGCTCAATGGCTGGTGACGATATTTGCGGTGATCAGCCTGATGCATGTGTATTGGGCGATGGGTGGGCAGTGGGCGGCCGTGGCGGTGGTGCCACAGGTTCCGGTGGATAACGGCGGCCTGACGCTCAGGCCGGCTTTCAAGCCTTCAGGCTGGATCACGCTGGTGGTGGCGGCAGCCCTGCTACTGATTGCCGCGTTGGTGTGCATGCGGGTGGGATGGTGGCTGCCCGCCGTGCATCACTGGGCGCTGCAATGGGTGATCAGCGCGATTGCGCTGCTGATGTTTGCGCGGGCGATTGGCGATTCGGAGCTGGTGGGTTTTTTCAAGGAAGTGAAGGGATCGCGGTTTGCCCGGCTCGACACTTGGGTTTACTCGCCGCTGTGTCTGATATTGGGAGCCGGGCTGTTGGCTGTCGCCTGGATCTAGCTGCCGGTTTCAGTACGCCGGCTGCTGACCTCGGCCGGCACATCATCCCCGGCCATGCGCTTGCGGAACAACGCCGCTCGCGCCAATAGCAAGGTGGTCACCGGCACGGTGATCGACAGAAGAATCGGGATCAGCCACGCGTGCAGCACCGGCCCGGACTTGAGCGCGGAAAAGCAGATGATCGATGCCAGCGCCACGCACCACGCGCCGAGGGTCGAGGCCAGCGCCGGAGGGTGCATGCGCTGGAAGTAGTCCTTCATCCGCAACAGACCGGTCGCGCCGATCAGGGCAAACACACCACCGAGCACCAGCAGGATCGCCACCGGGATTTCCACCCACAGAGACAATTCAGCGTTCATTCGATCACCTCGCCACGCAGCAGGAATTTGGCCAGGGCAAACGAGCCGACGAATCCGAACAGCGCGATCAGCAGCGCCGCCTCGAAATAGGTGTCGCTGGAGTAGCGAATCCCCAGAGTCAGCATCATCAGCATGGCGACGATGTACAGGTAGTCCAGTGCGAGTACCCGATCCTGTGCCGATGGCCCTTTGAACAGGCGAATCAGCGTGAGCACCATCGCCAGGGAAAACAGGAACAGCGTCAGCAGAATCGCGTTCGACAGCAGCGGGCTCATTCGAAAATCTCCATCAACGGCTGCTCGTAAGTGACCTTGAAGTGCTGGATGAATTGCGCTTCGTCATCCAGGTCCCAGACGTGCAGCAACAGAATGCTGCGATCCAGCGCCAGTTCCGACCATACCGTGCCGGGCACGACCGTGCAGATCATCGACAACGCCGCCAGGCCATGGGCATCGCGCAGGTCCAGCGGCACCTTGATGAAGCTGGAGCGGGGCGGACGGCGACCGGCGTTGAGGACGCCCCACGCCACTTGAAGGTTGGAGACGATCACGTCACGCCCGACCAGCAGAAACAATCGCAGGATGGTGCCCGGGCGGCGGATATGGATCTGTTGCGGGCGCAGTTTGCGCATCATCAGCGGGGCACAGAAACCGAGTACGGCACCCAGCAGCAGGTTGCCCGGGCTGGCCGACAGGTTCAGCACCAGCCACAGCAACCACAGCGCGAGCGACAGCCACGGAGCTGGAAACAGACGCTTCATGGTTGCACCTCCAGCAGCGCAGCCTTGGCTTCCGGGCTCGGCACGGCGCGGGTGCCGAGCACCGCCATCACATATTGCTGCGGATTGTTCAGGGCATCTGCGGCGGCCTGGGTGTAGCGCAGCAGCGGCTCGGCCTTGAAAGTCAGGGCGATGCTCAGGCCCAGCAGCAGGAAAATCGGTACGCATTCGAGTTTGCGCAGCACCGGCGACGGGCGCTCTTCCGGTGACCAGAAACGCTGGATGCCCAGGCGCGAGAAGGCCATCAGCGAACCGAGACCGGTGAGGATCAGCAGAGCCAGCAACCCCCAGGCGGCCATCGAGATCGGTTCGTCGGAACCCAGACCCAACGGATTGAGCAGGGCGCCGATCAGGCTCAATTTACCGATGAACCCTGATAGCGGCGGCATGCCGATAATCAGCAGCGCACAGGCGATGAAGCTCAGGCCCAGGAAGGCCATGGTCCACGGAATCACCTGGCCGACCACGGCTTTCTGGTCATCATCCAGGTTGATGCCTTTGACTGGCCGCTGCCATTCTTGCGGACGCGGCAGCAGTTCGTTCTCGTCTTCCAGCGGTACTTCGATGGCGGTGCGCGAACGTTCGATCAGTTCCGCCAGCAGGAACAGTGCGCTCAGGGCCAGGGTCGAGCTGACCAGATAGAACAGCGCCGCGCCGATCAGGTTCGGCTGGGCGAAACCTGCGGCCGACAGCAGAATCCCCGCCGACACCAGAATGCTCAGGCTGGCCATGCGCTCCAGGCGTTGTGCGGCGATGATCGCCACGCCGGCGCAGAGCATGGTCGCCATGCCGCCGTAGATCAGCCAGTCGCCGCCGAAGTAGGCCGAGGCGCCTGCCTGCCCGGAGAACAGCAGCGTCCACAGGCGCAGCAGGGTGTAGACGCCGACCTTGGTCATGATCGCGAACATCGCCGCTACCGGTGCGCTGGCCGAGGAATAGGCCGGCACGAGCCAGAAGTTCAGTGGCCACATTCCGGCCTTGGCCAGGAACGCTACTGCCAGAATGGCCGCGCCAGCATGCAGCAAGCCACGGTCGGCTTCCGGTACCAGCGGAATCTTCATGGCCAGGTCAGCCATGTTCAACGTGCCGGTGACGCCATAGATCAGTGCTGCGCCAATCAGGAACAGCGACGAGGCCAGCAGGTTGATCGAAATGTAATGCAGCCCCGACGACACCCGCGCCCGTCCCGAGCCATGAAGCAGCAAGCCATAGGACGCCGCGAGCAGCACTTCGAAGAACACGAACAGGTTGAACAGGTCCGCTGTCAGGAACGCGCCGTACAGGCCCATCAACTGAATCTGGAACAGCGCGTGAAAGCTCGAACCTGCGCCGTCCCAGCGGGCCATGGCGAACAGCAAAGCGCTGACACCGATGATGCCGGTCAGCACCAGCATCAGCGCCGACAGCCGATCGACCACCAGCACGATGCCGAACGGCACCTGCCAGTTGCCCGGCAGGTACACGCCGATGGAACCGGGCACGCCGGTAGTCTGGGTCCATTGCAGCAACATCACCGAGATGCCCAGGCCAAGCAGGCTGGAGAACAGGTTGATTTTCGCCTTCAGCGGACGATGCTTTTCACCGAGCATCAGCATGATGGCAGCCGTCAGCAGCGGCAGCAGAATCGGTGCGGCGATCAGGTGTGTCATCGCCGTCATTCCTTGGGCTCCCTTCCGTCAACGTGGTCGGTACCGGTCAGGCCCCGCGACGCGAGCAGCACCACCAGAAACAGCGCGGTCATGGCGAAGCTGATGACGATGGCCGTCAGTACCAGTGCCTGGGGCAGCGGATCGGTGTAATTGAGCAGGTCCTGCGGTACGCCGTCCTTGATGATCGGTTCTTTGCCGATGAACAGGCTGCCCATGCTGAAGATGAACAGATTGACGCCGTAGGACAGCAGGCACAGGCCCATGACCACCTGGAACGTCCGCGGACGCAGGATCAGCCAGACGCCGGAGGCAGCGAGTACTCCGATGGCGATTGCGATGACTTCTTCCATCAGACGGCTCCTTTGATGGCAGCGGTTTTGTGGCCCCGGACCGACTGGTGGGCGAGGGCAGTGAGGATCAACAGCGTCGAACCGACCACCACTGCATACACGCCGATGTCGAAGAACAATGCACTGGCGACATGGATGTCACCCAGCACCGGCAGACTGAAGTGCCAGGTATGCGTGGTGAGAAACGGATAACCCGCCAGCATCGCGCCGAGTCCGGTGACCGTGGCGAACAGCAGTCCGGTGCCCATCCAGCGCAGCGGCCGCAGACTCATTTGAGCCTCGACCCATTGGGTGCCGGCGACCATGTATTGCAGGATGAACGCCACCGACATCACCAGACCGGCAACGAAACCGCCCCCCGGCTGGTTGTGTCCACGCATGAACAGATAGAAAGACACCACCAGCGCAATCGGCAGCAGCAGGCGCACCAGCACCGCCGGCACCATCATGAACCCGAGCGCGGTGTCGCTGGCCGAACGCGGGTTGACCAGGTCGGTGACCACGTCCGGTGCCAGCAGGCGTTGCTGGGCGGGCAGTTGCAGGCTCTCTTTCGGTGGGCGGAAGCGGCGCAGCAGGGCGAATACGGTCAGCGCCACGGCCACCAGCACGGTGATTTCACCGAGGGTGTCGAAACCGCGGAAATCCACCAGCATCACGTTGACTACGTTGCTGCCGCCGCCTTCAGGCAAGGCACGGCTCAGGTAGAACGAGGAAATGTCGTTCGGAGTCTGCCGGGTCAGCATCGCGTAGGACAGCAAAGCCATACCCCCACCGACGGCGATCGACAGCAGCAAGTCGCGCAGGCGCCGGACCCGGGCCTTGCGCAGGCTGCTCGGCAACGGCGAAACCTCTTCGATCCGCCGTGGCAGCCAGCGCAGGCCGAGCAGGATCAGCACCGTGGTGACCACTTCGACTACCAATTGCGTCAGGGCCAGATCCGGTGCCGAGAACCAGACAAAGGTCACGCAAGTCATCAGACCGCAGACGCTGACCATGGTCAGGGCGGCGAGACGGTGATACTTGGCCTGCCACGCGGCGCCGAGGGCGCAGGCGATTGCCAGCAGCCACAGGGTCACGAACACGATGGAGCCGGGGATTTTCGGCCGGTCGCCCCAGCTCAGGCTGCTGTGCAGCATCGGGATCAGCCCGGCGAGCACCGCCGCCAATACCATCAGGAACAACTGGGTTTGCAGGCGTTTGGTGCCGATTCGCCGCTCCAGGCGTCGAGCCAGGCGCATCATCGCCACCAGACTGCGTTCGAACATTCGCTTGCCGTTGAGGCGACCCGCCAGCGGCGGATACTTGAAGCGGCCGCGCTTGAGCTGGTTGCGTAGCAGCAGATACAGCACGATGCCGCCGGACATGGCGATCAGGCTCATGATCATTGGTGCATTGAGGCCGTGCCAGATCGCCAGGCTGTATTCCGGGAGCACGCCGCCGACTACCGGCAGTGCAGCGGCAGCCAGCAACGGGCCGACTATCTGGGCCGGGAAGATCCCTACCAGCAGACAGGTGAACACCAGCAGTTCCACCGGAGCACGCATCCAGCGCGGCGGTTCGTGCGGGGTGTGGGGGAGATCGGTGGCGGTGGGGCCGAAAAACACGTCGACGGTGAAGCGCAGCGAGTAGGCCACGCTGAACGTACCGGCGATGGTCGCCACGATTGGCAAGGTCGCTTCAACCCAAGCGGTGGCATTGATGAACACGGTTTCGGCGAAGAACATTTCTTTCGACAGGAAGCCGTTGAGCAGCGGCACGCCGGCCATGGACGCACTGGCGACCATCGCCAGGGTGGCGGTGAACGGAATCAGTTTGAACAGACCGTTGAGCTTGCGGATGTCGCGAGTGCCGCTTTCGTGGTCGATGATCCCGGCGGCCATGAACAGCGAAGCCTTGAAAGTCGCGTGGTTGAGAATGTGGAACACCGCGGCGACGGCGGCCAGTGGACTGTTCAAACCCAGCAGCAGCGTGATCAGGCCGAGGTGGCTGATGGTCGAGTAGGCCAGCAGTCCCTTGAGGTCGTTCTGGAACATCGCGCAATACGCGCCAAGCAACAGCGTGGCGGCGCCGGCGCCACTGACGATGTAGAACCATTCTTCGCTGCCGGACAGCGACGGCCACAGCCGGGCCAGCAGGAAAACCCCGGCCTTGACCATGGTCGCCGAGTGCAGATAGGCCGAAACCGGTGTGGGCGCCGCCATTGCGTGGGGCAGCCAGAAGTGGAAGGGGAACTGGGCGCTTTTGCTGAGGGCGCCGATGAGGATGAGGGGAAGCAGGATGGGGTAGAGGGCATGTGCGCGAATCAGATCGCCGGCGGCCAGGACCTTGTCGAGGTCATAGCTGCCGACCACATGGCCGAGGATCATGACCCCCGCCAGCAGACACAATCCCCCGGCACCGGTAACCATCAACGCCATGTAGGCGCCGCGGCGCGCGTCGTGGCGGTGGTGCCAGTATCCGATCAACAGGAATGAGAAAAGGCTGGTCAGCTCCCAGAAGAACACGATCTGGATCAGGTTGCCGGAGATCACCAGCCCGAGCATGGCGCCCATGAACGCCAGAAAGAACGCAAAGAAACGCGGCACCGGATCGTCCGGCGACATGTAATAACGGGCATATAAGGAAACGAGGGTGCCGATGCCCAGCACCAGCATCGAGAACAGCCAGGCGAAGCCGTCCATGCGCAGGACGAAGTTCAGGCCCAAGCTGGGCAGCCACGTGAATTCTTCGCGGATCACGCCGCCGTGGGCGATCTGCGGGTACAGCATCGCGACCGAGACAGTGCCGATCAGTGCGACCAGACCTGCCAGCAGGGATTCGGCGTTACGTGCGTTGTGCGGCAGCACGGCTGCCAGACAGCTGCCCAGAAAAGGCAGAAGCAGTAGAACTATCAGGGACATAGGCTTCTAATCTGCGGAAGTTTGTGAAGCATCATACGTGCCAGCTCCCGGATCGCCAAACGCGAGGATGTCTCTGAATCCTACAAAGTAGCCGTAAAACCCCCGTTCAGCCTTCGGTCTCGTGCTCCAATTCTTCCGTGACCGTTTGTGTCTCTTTACCTTTTGTCTTCAGTTCACTGACGATCACTGCCGCCACGATCAGTCCCGCACCCACCAATGCAATCGCTGGCAGACGCTCTCCGGCGATGCGCCCGACGATCCCCGCCCACACCGGCTCACCAGCGTAGATCAGGGTCGCGCGGGTTGGCGAAACACTTTTTTGTGCCCAGTTCATCGCCACCTGAATTGCCGCACTCATCGCGCCCAGGCCCAGGGCGGTGCTCAGCAACAACCACGAGAAGTCCGGAATCGTCTCTCCGGTCGGTACCACCATCAAAAACGACAGCACCGAAGTCGTCGCCAGCTGCACCACGGTTACGCGGCGCACATCGACCTGACCCGCATAGGTGCTGATCAGAATGATCTCGGCCGCTATGGCAATGGCGCTGATCAGCGTGGCGATTTCACCAGGGCTGAAATTCAACGAAGCGCCGGACGGCCCCGACAGCAGCATCAACCCGGTAAACGCCAGCATGATGCCGATGCTCGGCATCAAACCCGGGCGCCGGCCCAGCACCAGCCATTGCAATAGTGGTACGAACGGCACGTAAAGCGCGGTGATGAACGCCGACTGACTGCTGGGAATGCTCTGCAAACCGACGGTCTGCAAGCCATAACCGAGCAGGATCGCCACGCCGATAAAGGCGCCAGCCTTGAGTTCGAACAAGGTCAGCTCACGCAGGTGCTTCCAGGAGAACAGCGCAACAATGCCTGCGGCAGCGGCAAAGCGCAGACCGACGAAAAACATTGGGCCACTGACGGTCATCGCGTGCTGCACCAGCAGAAAGGTGCCGCCCCAGAGCATGGTGATCAGCACCAGCACGCACTCGGCTTTGCTGAACCGGGAAAATCGCAGGGGAGTTTGAGTGGAGTTAGCTGACGTCATGACCTTGCGTACTTTTAAGGAGGGGACGCACAATGCGCCAAATGTTGCGCAGTATACTGCCCAACCCCAGCCAGTGAGCAATATAGTGCACAGAGATTCCGTTCAGCGGGCTTCGGTCCTGCAACACGTCAGCCAGAACGTCCGACGCCTGCGCCACGCCGCCGACATGAGTCAGACGGCCCTCGCGGAAAAGTCCGGGGTCAGCCGGCGGATGCTGGTGGCGATTGAGGCCGGCGAGAAGAATGTCAGCTTGACCACCCTCGACCGCGTCGCCGAAGCCCTCGAAGTGGCCTTCAGCGATCTGATCCAGGCCCCGGACAATCGTGATCCCGGCCGTATCAACGAACTCGCCTGGGCCGGCAGCATCCCCGGCAGCAAAGCCGTTTTGCTGTCCAAGGCCAACGCCACCCGTGCGGTGGAACAGTGGGAGTGGTGCCTGCAACCGGGCGAGGTCTATCCCTCGCAACCGGATGCCGACGGCTGGAGCGAGCAGATTTTCGTGTTCGAAGGCTGCCTGACGCTGATGCTCGGCGATGAACCCCAGCAGATCGCCGCCGGGGAGTTTTTCATGTTCGCCAGTAACCAACCGCACACCTATCGCAACGATGGGGACGTGGCCGCGCGGTTCGTGCGCAATGTGGTGATCTGACTGTTGCAGGGCCGACAGCGGACAAACAGTTTGCTTCACCTTGCGTGCATACTGCTTTAAGTTGTTATCTCAATCTATTGATAAATAAAGAAAATATATTCAGGAATGACTCCTGCCAAGGGTACTGGATCCCCATCCGGAAGCCACGGAGTCGCCTCATATGCGGGTGCCGGCGTTGCAGAGGCGCGGTGTCTACAAGACCGAGTACGCGCCGGGGACCTTGCGCGAGAAACTGTTTGGCGAGGGGCCCAGGTTGCCGGAGATCCCTCCGGGCAGCGGGTATCGAAACCTGGGCGAGCTGCATCGGCAGGAGAAAAAAGTCGCGTCCGTCTAGACGCCTTCGCGGCGTCTGCACGACACTGACTTGAGCAAACCCTCAGCAGCGAGAACGGCATGACTCAAACCGATACGACCGCACTGCGTCACGCCGACATCCTGATTGTCGGCGGCGGCCTCAGCGGCACGATGCTGGCGGTGCAATTGCTGCGTTTGCCGGGGCGCAGAAAGATTCTGGTGGTCGAGCCCCGGGCCGAACTGGGCCGGGGCGAAGCGTACAGCGCGGTGGAACTGGGCCATACGCTCAACGGCAACGCGGCGCGGATGAGCGTCGATCCGGACAATGCCGATGATCTGACCCAATGGCTGACCGCTCACATTGCCGCTGGCGGTTGGCCGGAGTCGGATCAGCAGCATGTGCCGGTCAGCGAACTGTTTCCGCCACGGGGGCTGTTCGGTGTGTACGTGCAGCAGCGTCTGGCCGAAGCGCAGCAGGTGGGCGCGCAACACGGGTCGACGGTCGAGCATGTGCGCGCCGAAGTGGTCGATGTTCAGGCTGCCAGCGATTCCGTGCAGCTCACCTTGAATGACGGTCAGCATCTGCAGGGCGCTTTTGCAGTGTTGGCGACCGGGATGTTCCCGGCTGCCCGCACCCCTCAAAAAGAATCCAGCAGCCTCAACGCTGCGGCGCTCGATCCGTGGGATGTCGCGGCCATGCGTCAGCTTGATCCGCAATCCACGGTGCTGATCATCGGCTCCGGCCTGACCATGGTTGATGCCGTGGTCTCGCTGGAACAGGCCGGGCATCGCGGGCCGATCGAGGTGTTTTCCCGGCACGGGCTGCTGCCCCATGTGCGTCGACAACCACCGGCCTGGGCGGATTTCCTTGCCGAGGACCACGGTATTCGCTCACCACGTCAGCTATTGCGCGAGTTGCGCCGGCATTGCAAAGACGCAATCGCCCAGGGTATCGACTGGCAGGCGCCGCTGGACACGGTGCGCGCGCATATCGGCCGGCTGTGGAGCCAGGCCACTGATGTGCAACGCCGGCAATTCGTGCGGCATGTGCGGCCGTGGTGGGAAAGTCATCACCATCGCTCACCGCCGCTGAGTGCGGAACTGGTCGAGCGTCTGCACAGTGAGGGGCGTCTGCAGATTCATGCCGCTTCTTATAAAGGACTTGAACAGGTGTCGGGCGCAGGCGTCGGTATCCGCATCCGTCGTCGGGGCGAAAATGAAACTTGCGTGGTGCAAGGCGCGGCGCTGATCAATTCCAGTGGTATCGAATACGATTGGCGCCGGGTCGATCGGCCCTTGCCGCAGCAGTTGCTGGCCCGTGGGCTGGTGCAACCGGGGCCGTTGGCGCTGGGGATCGCGGCGGCAGAGGACGGTGCGGTGCGGGATGCGCAGGGGAGAGCGTCACAAAGACTGTTCGCGATGGGCCCGCCACTGAGAGGGATGTGGTGGGAAAGTACCGCGGTGACCGATGTTGCGTCGCAGGCCAAGGCGTTGGCCACGCGGCTGGTGGCTCAATAGTCGTAGGCGAATCCGGAATCGTTTTGCGCGACGTAAAGATTCTGCTCCACACTGCCGCGGGCCTCACGGTCAATGCCAATGGTGTCGACATTCACGGTGCCGGTCATGGCGACAGTCGGCCCGTGGCCATGTGCGCTGGCGATTGCGGCGGAAGTTGCACCGATCAGGGCGACGATAAACCCAAGGGCAATGAAGTCTTTCATGGGTCTGTACCAGAAAGTGGGAGGAAGGTGACTGCCACTTTAGGGCGACCGGCGCCAGAAGAAAAAACACCTTTTCAGATAGTTGTTATCAAAGACGTTGATGCGTGATCAGCGCGGCACGTTGATCCGGCCCAGGTGATCGGCCTCGCGCAGGCTGCGTACCGGTGGCTGTCGTGGGGAAACAGCGGGGCTTTTGTGTCAGAGAACAAGGCTTATCGTTAGTGATCGCTGCGGGGGCAGAGCGCCCCCGGCAGGAATCGACAACGGCGGGTACAAACGATCAGTAACGCTGGTACTTGGAACCGAACTCGGGACGGTTCTCGGCGACCAGCACGCTGCGGGCGGAACGTTCGCGCAGTTCCTGCAAGCGGTCGGCACCACCCTCGGCGACGCGCTCACGCAACTCCTGCAAACGGTCGGCGCCACCTTCAGCCACCCGCTCACGCAGTTCCTGCAAGCGATCCGCGCCACCTTCGGCAACGCGATCCTTCTGCAGGTTTTCCGAGCCGTATTCGGCGATCAGCGGCTGGGAGCTGGC
>Ga0105246_10000046_pt1 | contig 47180 bp, 34 predicted proteins | sample KBSM64metaG_FD_99694 | JGI IMG/M metagenome (GOLD analysis project Ga0105246, IMG submission 99694) | Miscanthus rhizosphere microbial communities from Kellogg Biological Station, Michigan, USA - KBS M6-4 metaG | ecosystem: Host-associated > Plants > Roots > Rhizosphere > Soil | place... | reverse complement strand
CGTCGAAGCCGGCCACCTGGGCGTTCTGGCTGAGCAGGATCCAGGTGAAGCGGCGGCGGTTCTTGACGGCCTCCAGGATGTTCGGCCAGAGCATGCGGGGGTCCGGGCCGCCGCTCGGGGGCGGTGGTGTGGCGGCGGGCGCGGTGGGCGGGGGCGTGGCTGCCGGGGGCGGGGCCGGTGCGCCGGCCGGGGGCGTGGGCTGCCCGGCGCCTGCGGGGGTGGCCGTGGGCCAGCCGCCGGGGCGTCGGCCGCCGCCCGCGGTGGCCGCGGTGGGCCAGGCGCCGGGGGCGGGAGCTGACGGGGGTGACTGGGGCTGCTGGGCTGCCGCGGGGGCGGGCGCCGCAGGTGCTGCGGGAGCCGCAGGTTCGGTCGGGGCGGCAGCCGGGGCAGCAGGTGTGCGGGCGGGGGGTTCCACGGCTGCGGGGGCGCCCTGGCCGGCCGGCGCGACGGACGGCGCACCCGCTGTGCGGACCGCCGCCCGGGCAGCGGCGGGGCCGCTTCCGGGCGGAACCGGTTCCCCGCCGGTCGTCCCGGGCATCGCGCCTCCGTGCGCCTCGGGCCCCGGCACGTACCCCATGGCCGGCGCGGCGCCGCCCCCGGAGAAGTTCACGCCACGCTCGATCCGGTCGAGGCGGGCCATCACCGACCGCTCGTCCCCGTATGCGGCCGGCAGCAGCACGCGCGCGCAGATCAGCTCGAGCTGGAGGCGGGGCGAGTTGGCGCCGCGCATCTCCGTCAGGCCCTCGTTGACCAGGTCGGCGGCGCGGCTGAGCTCGGCGGCGCCGAAGGTGCCCGCCTGGGCCTGCATGCGCTCGATGACGTCGGCCGGGGCGTCGATGAGCCCCTTCTCCGCGGCGTCCGGAACGGCGGCGAGGATCACCAGGTCGCGCAGTCGCTCGAGCAGGTCGGCGACGAAGCGGCGCGGGTCGTTTCCGCCCTCGATGATGCGGTCGACGACCTCGAAGGCGGCGGCCCCGTCACCGGTCGCGAAGGCCTCGACGACGGAGTCGAGGAGCGAAGCGTCGGTGTAGCCGAGAAGCGAGGTGGCCATGGCATACGTCACACCGTCCGCCGCGGCGGACGCGAGCAACTGGTCCATGACGGACATGGAGTCACGCACGGAGCCCTGACCGGCCCGGACGACCAAGGGCAGCACGCCGTCCTCGACCGGGATTTTCTCCTTGCCGCACACCTCGCCGAGGTAGTCGCGCAGCGTCCCCGGCGGCACGAGACGGAACGGGTAGTGGTGCGTCCGCGAGCGGATCGTCCCGATGACCTTCTCGGGCTCGGTGGTCGCGAAGATGAACTTGAGGTGCTCCGGGGGCTCCTCGACGACCTTCAGCAGCGCGTTGAAGCCGGCCGGCGTGACCATGTGGGCCTCGTCGATGATGTAGATCTTGTACCGGCTGGCGGCCGGCCCGAAGAAGGCCTTCTCGCGCAGCTCACGTGCGTCGTCCACGCCACCGTGCGAAGCGGCGTCGATCTCGATGACGTCGATGGAGCCCGGGCCGTTGCGCGCCAGGTCGCGGCAGGACTGGCACTCCCCGCAGGGCGTCGGCGTGGGCCCCTGTTCGCAGTTCAGGCAGCGGGCCAGGATGCGCGCACTCGTCGTCTTGCCGCAGCCGCGCGGCCCGCTGAACAGGTACGCGTGATTGACCCGGTTGTTCCGCAGCGCCTGCTGCAGCGGGTCGGTTACATGCTCCTGCCCGATGACCTCGGCGAACGACTCCGGGCGATAGCGGCGGTACAGCGCGAGAGACGACACGCATACGAGGTTATAGGCGCCCACTGACAACGCGGGCCGCCCGGATGCCAGGACGAGCGCCTGGCGAAACATGAGCGTCTCTTGACGGCCGCTCCCCAGAAACAGAGCACCCCTCATGATTAAGTTGAATGCTCAAATACAACACCAAACGCACAGTGCCCCTGCCACCCCTCCCCTCACACCCCCCACACCCCCCACGCCCCGCAAGGACACTCATGCCCCTCTACTTCATCCGCCATGGCGAGTCCCAGGCGAATGAGCAGAATCGCTTCGCCGGACGGCTGGACGCCCCGCTCACCCTGCTCGGCCTGCGCCAGGCCGAGCAGGCGGCAGACCGGGTCGCCGCCCTCGCGGCGAGCGGCACACGCATCGACGAAGTGCACACGTCCACCCTCCGCCGCGCCCAGGAGACCGCCCGGACGATCACCGACCGGCTGCCCGAGGCGCCGGACCGGTTCACGATCGACGAGGCCCTCACGGAACGCGACTTCGGCCTCTACAGCGGCCGCAACAAGAGCCTGGTGAAGAAGACCATCGGCTTCGCCGGCTACACCGAGGCGTTCCACTCCCCGACCGGACGGCCCCCCGGCGGCGAGACCTGGAGCGAGATGTACGCGCGCGTGGCCGCGTACTACGACGAGGTTTTACTCCCCGCCTCCCGGGCGGGCCGTACCGTCCTCGTCGTCGCCCACAAGTACGTCGTGGAGATGTTCGCGCTGGTCGTCGCGGGCGCCCGACCCGAGTCGTACCGCGATTTCAAGATCCCCAACGCCCGCCCGCTCTCCGAAGAGGACCTGCGCCGCGCGGTCGCGAGCCCGGCGGCCGTCGGCCTGCTGAACGACCTCGGCGAGATCGTCGAGATCCGCCTCCCGCTGCTGGTCGCCGCGGCGGCCGGGGCAGGGACGGCCGCACAGCTCGCCCTGGGCGTACGCGTGCCCGCCTCGGTGTTCACCGCGACGCTGACGGCCCTGCTCTCCATCGGCTCCTTCTTCGCCATGCTGCGCGTCAACCCGCACACGCTGCGCCGCCCACTCGCGAGCCTCCACACGGCCTGGCCCCTGCTCCTGCCCCGCCTGGCCCTGGGCCTGATCCTGCTCTGGGCGGGCCACTCCCTCCCCCTGGAGCTGGCCGGCCTCTTCCTCCTGCTCCCCCCGGCCCTCGTGGTGCCCACCCTCTCCCTCCTCTGGGGAGGCGACTACTTCTTTGCCGTACGCCACACAGTGGCCGCCTCGCTGGCCCTCCCGGTGCTGCTGCTGGCGGGTCTGGCGCTCCCGGTGCTGCTGCCGGGCGGCACGGCACAGGCCCATACGCTCACCACCCTGGAACCCGCGCTGCTCAGCTACGCGGCCGTGCTGCTCGCCGCCCTCGTCCTGCCCGGCGCGGGCGCCCAGGCCCTGCGCCGGCGCGACCCGATCCGCGCGGGCGCCCTCAGCACCAACTGGAACTGGCTGGGCGGCCTCGCCCTGATCCCCCTGGCGGGCCTGGCCACGTTCGCGCTGACCCCGCCGACGGGTCTGACGGCCGCGCAGGCCGTTCATCTGCTGCTGACGACGACCGTCACCGCCACGGTCCTGACGGCCCTGAGAGGGCTGACGGCGCTCTTCCTCCGCCTGCGCCCGCACGACACCGGCCTCGGCCGCGACATGTTCATCACGCAGAACACGCCCAACGTCTTCCTGTGGCTGGCCATGACCGCGGTCCTCACCCCCACGACCGGCCGCCACCCCTCCGTCATCGGCCTGGGCGTCGCGCTCGTCTTCTTCCTGGCGGTCTACGTCGACGAGCGGATCTTCCTCCGCGCGCACCGTCGCGACCAGGCCCCGACGGCCGTATCGGAAACGTCGGCGACGTCCGGGAAACACAAGACCCCCCACGCACCCGCCAGAGCCGACCTACCCTTGCTGCCTTCCGGCCCTGGGGGAGTTCAGTCAGATAGCGCCGCGTGAGGGGCTGAGCCCCACCTTACCCGATCGCGGGACGCCCGAACGAGTTCGCTAGCACCCTCCGACGTCATGTAATGTTCCCAGCGGAGGATTCGCCTAGAGGCCTAGGGCGCACGCTTGGAAAGCGTGTTGGGGGCAACCCCTCACGAGTTCGAATCTCGTATCCTCCGCCAGTGCCTCACCGGGCACGATGTCGAAGGGCCCCACCGTTCGCGGTGGGGCCCTTCGACGTTGTCCGTCTCACTTTCCGTCTCAGTTTGTCTTCGGCGGCTCCCAGAGGGCATCGCCGACTTGCTGGGCGACTTTTCGCAGCAGCGTTCCGGTCACGTGCGTGTAGCCGAGACCAGGGCACACCGAAGACCCGGCCGCAAAGCGGTCCGGGGTCTTCGTTGGGAAAGCGCGCCGGGGGCACCCCCTCACGCAGCCATCAGGCATTCGCCACCTCCGGCGTTCGTCGTGCCGTGCTCCGCAGCTGACGGGAAGCGGTCGAGGCGGAAATGTCTGTGGCTCTTCGCGGCAACCTTTGCGGCCTCTGGGACCACTCAGTGTTGTCCGGCCAAGCGGTCCGGTCAGATGCAACGGCTGAAAGAGAGCACAGGCGTGTCCCTGGAACGAGAGCACAGACATGTCCCCGGCCCACCCACGTCATCGGTGGCGTCCCCCGACGGCGGCGCGCGCGGTGGTCGCCCGAAGCATCGTGGCGGTCGGTTGCTCGCGCGTCGGGGTCTCTGGGCGGGTCTCACCATGGTGGTCGTGGCCGGCTCGGCTGTCGTGGTCAGCCAGGCTTCGGCGCAGCAAAAAACCCTGGATCTGAAGAAGTGGTACGTGCTGGTCAACCGCAACAGCGGCAAGGTGCTGGACGACCGCGCCTCCGCCAAGAACGACGGCGCGGCGGTGGTGCAGTGGGCGCGCCACGGCGGGGCCAACCAGCAGTGGCGGTTCATCGACGCGGGTGACGGGTACTACCGGCTGGAGAACCGGAACTCCGGCAAGGTGCTGGACGACCTCGGCTGGTCGAAGACCGCCGGCTCCGCCATCGTGCAGTGGAAGGACCTGAACGGCGCCAACCAGCAGTTCAAACTGGCCAAGTCGCCGGACGGCTACGTGCGTTTGGTCAATCGCTTCAGTGGCATGGCTGTCGATGTCCGCAACGCCGCCAAGGCCGACGGGGGCGCCGTCGTCCAGGACCGCGACCGGGGCGGCGCCGATCAGCAGTGGCAGCTCGTCCCGGCCGGGAGTGTCGGCAGCTCCGGTACGCCCACCGCGCCGAGCAGCAGCGTTCCCACCAGCCCGGCTCCGAGCAGCTCGCACCCGTCGTCGACACCGTCTCCCGTGGCCGGTGGCGGCAGCTCGACGACACGTTTCATGGGCAGCAGCACGGTGCTCATCGGCGGCTCGGTGTCCGACGCCTCGGCGGCCGCCGCGCCGTTCGACGTGCGGTACGCCTATGTGCACAGCCAGCCCGCGCCCTCGTCGGACTACTACACGGCAGCGCGCTGCCACGACGATTGGTCGGGCTGGTGGGGCTGCTGGAACGGCAGCACCACGGCGCCCGGCACTTACGTGACCTGGCGGGACAGCGTGGCGGCCCAGGCGACGTACAAGGGCAGCCCGCGTCCGCAGAAGATGCTCTGGACCTGGTACTCGTTGCGCGACCTCGGGGATGCGGCAGGCGAGGGCGACGGTCCGGGCGAGGTCAAGGCCATCAACAGGACCGACCTGCTCACCCGGTACCTGAACGACTACCGCTTCTTCCTCCAGAAGATCGGCACATCGCACGACGCGATCGACCTCGAGCCCGACTTCTGGGGCTACGTCCGGTCGCTCGGCAATCCGCACCAGGTTCCCGCACAGGTCACGGCCTCGAATCCGACGGACTGCGGATCGCAGGAGAACAGCGCCACCGGACTCGCCCAGTGCCTGATCTCGATGGCGCACAAGTACGCACCCAACACCGCCGTGGGGATGCACCTTTCCTGCTTCGACTGGGAGACCAACACACAGGCCTGCGTCAAGGACTACGCGAGCCTCGGGGCGAAGAACGCCGACTTCCTGGCCACCGATGTGTCGGACCGCGACGCGGGCTGGTACGCACAGCCGGCCCACGGCGGCAGTGACCACTTCTGGAACGACCAGAAGGCCGCCGCCGCGCTGCAGTTCTACAAGACGATGGCCGAGTCCGTGGGCAAGCCGGTGGTCCTGTGGCAGATCCCCGTGGGCAACATGGCGCAGAACAACACCCTCAACCATTACAAGGACGACAAGGTGGACTGGTTCTTCGGACACATGGACCAGGTGGCGAACGCCCATATCGCCGGGCTGCTGTTCGGTCCAGGGCAGCAGGAACAGACAACGGCCGAGACCGACGGCGGAAACCTGATCAGCAAGACCATCGCCTACCACAACTCAGGCGGCACAGCGCTCAAGTAGCGGCACAGCGCTCAAGTAGGCGAAGGCACGAATGCGCCCCCATCTCCCCGATGGGGGCGCATTCGTCATCTTCGCCGGGCTGAGGACTTCTCGGCCGGCGCCGGCCATGCCGCGCAGGATCAGGAGCACACCCATCAGCCGGACAAGCCTCGCCGGGCCTACGCCTGGTCCCCGAACGACGGGAACCCCAGCCGGCGTACGGCTGGGGTTCCTCGAGTCGGTGAGTATCGGTCAGCGGGTGGGTGCCACGCCGTAGACCGCTCGTCCACGCGTCGGCGCACCGGACCCGATCGCGATCAACGTGGATCAGGCAGGTCAGCGCTGCAGGGTGAGCACACCCGGCCGCCACGGCAGTCGGTCGTAGGGGCCGCTCGCCGTGGGGGACTTGCCCTGGTAGAGGAGCTGCAGGTTGCAGGGGTCGATGGTCATGGTCTGGTCGGGGTTGTTGCGGACCAGGTCGCCGTGGCTGATGTCGTTGGTCCAGGTGGCATTGGCGTTGGCCTTGCCCGCGAAGGGGTTGGACTCGGTGGCGGCCTGCGGGGTCCATGAGCCGCTCAGGCTGGAGGCCGTGAAGGAGCGGAAGTAGCGCTGCTCGTTCGCACCCCGAGCCTCGACGATCATGAGGTACTGGTTCTGGCCCTGCACCTTGTAGACCTGCGGGGCCTCGAACAGGTTCTTCGTCGTGTCGCTCATGACCGTCGTGTACGACGAGCCGAAGCTGCCCGGGAAGTTCCCGATCGGCATGCTCGCCCGGTAGATCTTGCCGTTGTCACCGGCGAAGAACAGGTACATGTTCTGGCCGTCGGCGATCAGGGTCTGGTCGATCGGGGCGGCGCCCGGGATGCTGCCGGTGAACAGCGTCTGCGGCGCGGACCAGCCGTTGGGGTCGGTGGGGTCGCTGGAGGTGCGGTAGACGAAGGGCGCCGCGCCCCACTGCGACGCCAGCACCCAGATCTTCTTGGGCGCGAAGTAGAACAGCGTGGGAGCCACCGCGGACTGGCTCATCCCGGTCTGGCCGGCCGACGCCATGTCCGACCAGTTCGTGAAGGGCTTGAACAACATCGAGTGGTACGACGATCCCGCCACGTTCGACGCGTAGACCAGGTGCTTGCCGTTGTACGTCACCGTGGTGAAGTCCTTCAGCGCGTCCCACCCGTTTGCCGGCTGCGCCAGCGGACCCGTCGACGTCCACCGGTACGTCGACGGAAGAGCGCATGTGGCGCCCGTCGGCGTGGGCGTTGTCGGGGTCGACGTCCTGAAGTTCCAGTGCTGGTTGGCGCCGCCGCCCGAGTCCCAGATCTGGACCGGAGTGCCGTTGGCGGTCCGGCCGCCGGGGATCTCCAGGGCCCGGCCGCTGGCGACGTTGGTCAGCGTGTAGGAGCCGTCACTGTTGCGGCCCGCCCGCCAGTGCTGGTTGGCCCCGCCGTTGGAGTCCCAGACGGTCATCCTCGTCCCGTTGGCCGTCCGGTTGCCCGGCTCGTCCAGTACCCGGCCGCTGGCGACGTTGGTCAGCGTGTAGGAGCCGTCGCTGTTGCGGCCGGCCCGCCACTGCTGGTTGGAGGCACCGCTGGCGTCCCACACCTGGAGCGGGGTGCCGTTGCCGTTGTATCCCGCTGGCTCGTCGAGAACGCGTCCGGCGGCCGCGGCGGAGAGCGTGTAGACGGTGCCGGGGGTGATGCCCCCGGCATCCGTCGTGGACCCGCCTGACTGGCCGCCGCCGCTGCCTCCGAGGGCGGTGACCACCGCGCTGTAGGCGGGCTTCTTGTTGCCGCCCGCGTCGAACAGCAGCGGGTTCTCACCGGTGCGCCAGGAGTCGCTGTCGCGGATGCCCCACGCCGTGATGCCCGTGCAGCGGGCGACGTTCATACAGGCCTGGACGGCGTTGGCGTAGGCAGTCGGTGACGCCTGGGCGATGTCGAGCTCGGTGATCTGTACGTCCACGCCGAGCGCGGCGAACTTGGACAGCGTGGTCTGGAAGCTCGCCGGCGGTCCGCCTGCGCCGAAGTGGCTCTGGAAGCCGACGCAGTCGATGGGCACACCGCGGGACTTGAAGTCCTTGACCATCGCGTAGACGCCCTGCGTCTTGGCGTCGGTCCAGTTCTCGATGTTGTAGTCGTTGTAGCAGAGCTTGGCGGAGGGGTCGGCGGCCCGGGCGGTGCGGAACGCGTCCTCGATGAAGCCGTTGCCGAGCACGTTCTGGAAGACCGAGCTGCGGTGCCGGCCGCTGCCGTCGTCGGCGAACGCCTCGTTGACCACGTCCCAGGCGTAGATCTTGCCCTTGAAGTGGGTCATCTCGGTGGTGATGTGGTTGTTCATCACGCTGCGCAGGGTGTTGGCGTCGGTGATGGACTTGACCCAGCCGGGCAGCTGCGAGTGCCACACCAGCGTGTGGCCCCGCATTCGCTGGCCGTGCGCGGTGGCGTGGCCGACGATCGAGTCGGCGGGGCCGAAGTTGAACGACCCGCGGGAGGGTTCGGTGGTGTCCCACTTCATCTCGTTCTCCGGGGTGATCATGTTGAATTCCCGGTCGAGAATGGTGGAGTACGTCGAGTCGCCGAGCTTGCCCGAGGGCACTGCCGTACCGAAGTAGCGGCCGCTGCTCGCCGCTGCAGCGCCCAGCGTGGGGGCGGCATTCGGCGTGCGTGCGGCCTGAGCGACCAGGGGTACAGCAGCACCCGCGGCAGCGAGGACCACGGCGGCGGCGAGCACGCGGCGGGTAGCCGGACGGCGGCGATGAAAGCGGCTCTGATCTGACAAGGGGCATGTCCTTCTGGCACAGCGGGCCTTGATCCGGCCACGGTTACCAGCCAGTTGCCGCCATGGGCACAAAAGTTGCCGCGATCAAGGGAGGATTTTTCACGGCCGCCGTCATGTGCCCGGTGCGCCGGGGCACTTGGGCACCTCGGCACCTCGGCACCTGGGACACGCCGGCCTTCTCCACGGGCCGGTAGCCGACCCGGAGTTCACCGGGTCGGGACGAACCCTCCCCGGACCGACGCGGAGCGGCCCGAACCCTGCGCGTCGACGCGGTAGCCGTCGCCCGCGGCACTGCGCACGCCTGCGCCGTTGTTGAACTGGGCGGCAACCTCATAGCTCCCGGCCGGCACGGTCACGCCCGGCCTGAGGACCCAGCGGTAGACCAGCATTCCGCCGGCCTCCCGAGTGGTGATGGTGAAGTCACCACCCGGCAGGGTCTGCCAGGTGCCGGTTTTCTGCACCCCGCCGGTCTGCACGATCCGCATCTCGATCGTGAGCGAGGTGAGCGGCTGGGTCGTCTTGAGGACGAGGTTGCTCTGCGTCCAGTAGACGGTGCTGTGCGGGTCCACCGAGCCGGCCGACGACAGCGGCCCGTTCCGGCTCTCGTCGGCGGCCGGTGAAGGACTGGTGGCCGACGGAGTCGGGCGCGAGCTGCCCGGGGTGGTGACCGGGCCCGGCCCGCCAGGGGTGGGGCGAGGCGATGTCGGTTGCGGGGAGCCGGCGGCCGAGGGCGGGGTGGCAGGCACGGTCACGGTCTCCGGCGGCGACGAGTGCGCGACGATGGCGGCGACTGCGAGGCCGCCGGTCGCCAGGATGCCGGCGGCGGCGAGCCCGGCGAGCGCGACCCTGGTCCCGGACCTCGCGAACGGCCGCGCGCGGTGACGGACGGCGGGGCCGGCCACGCCGCGCTGCACCCGGGCCAGCATCCTCGCGCGGTCGGGCCGGTGGGCCTCGGCGGCCTCGCGCAGCCGACGGGCGATCTCCTCGTTCACCGGTTCCTCCTCCCTGCCACCAGGTCCCCGACCGTTCGTGCGCCAAGTATCCTTTCCAGCTCGGCCATCCCCTTCGAGGTCTGGCTCTTCACCGTTCCGACCGAGATGCCCAGCGCCACCGCCGTGTCCTTCTCCGACAGGTCGAAGGCGTGCCGCAGCACCACGCAGGCGCGCTTGCGGAACGGCAGCCGGGCGAGCGCCGCGCGGACGTCCAGCACGGCCGCCACGTCCGGCCCCTCCACCTTCTCGGGGCTGCGGGACCAGAACAGCGTGACCCGCAGTCGCTCGCGCACCGCACTGCGGATGCGTCCCCGCGCCAGGTTGGCCACCACACCGCGGGCGTAGGCGAGCGGGTGGTCCGCCTGCCGCAATCGATCCCAGCGCTGCCACAGGGCGACCAGGGCATCCGCTGCGAGGTCGTCCGCCGCATCGGCCTCGCCGGTCAGGAGGTGGGCCAGACGGGCGAGTTCGGCATAGTGGCGTTCGAAGAATTCGTGGAACTCCGCGGACGCGTCTTCGAGGACCATCCCCCGGTCGCCCTCTCGTGGCAATGATGTACACGTTAGTTGCACATTTAACAACGGGCGCGCAGCCTAACAGGGCCCGGCTGCGCGATGTGCTGCTGCACGGCGATGCCGCCTGCCGGCCGGCGACGTTCATCGCTGCGATCACCAGGTCGTCGGATGCTCTGTGCAGGCAGGAGCCGCTGCGGGATCTGAAGAACATCGGATACGGCGGCAACCTTTCCGTCCCGAGCGGCCACTCAGGGGTGCACCAACCACGGCGAGCGCAGTCAGCTGCCCCACGCCACCCGTGTCCACGCACTCCGATCGGGAGCCACAACGTGTCACCTGACGACCCGACCACCACCGAGCAGCCGATGCCTCGGGACCGTACGCACCGCCGTAGCCGAACGCGCCGCCGCATCGTGGCGGGGGCGGTGGCGGCCCTGGTGGCCGGGGCCGGCGCGGGCGTCCTGGCGCTCAGCGCGAACGCCGCGCCGGCCGTCGGCATCACGGTGGATGCGGGTACCTCGCTGGGCACGGTGCCCAGCACCGGGGTCGGCCTCAACACGGCCGTCTACGACCCGCACATGAACGACACAACGGCGTCATCGCTGATGAAGGCCGCCGGAGTCCGGCAGCTGCGCTACCCCGGTGGCTCCTACGCGGACGCCTACCACTGGAAGACCCACACCCTCGACGGCGGCGGCTGGGTCGCGCCCGGGACCGACTTCGACCACTTCATGGCCACCGCGAAGAGGGTCGGCGCCCAGCCGATCATCACCGCCAACTACGGCTCCGGCACGCCCCAGGAGGCCGCCGACTGGGTCAAGTACGCCAACGTCGACAAGGGCTACGGCGTGAAGTACTGGGAGATCGGCAACGAGATCTCCGGCAACGGGTACTACGGCAGCAAATGGGAGCTCGACAACCACGCCGACAAAAGCCCCAGGGAGTACGCGAAGAACCTCCTCGCCTACGCGAAGGCGATGAAGGCCGTGGACCCGAAGGTGAAGATCGGGGCGGTGCTCAACACTCCGGGATCCTGGCCGGACGGTGCGAAGGCCTCGGGCGACACCGCCGACTGGAACCACACCGTGCTCGCCATCGCCGGCAAGTCGATCGACTTCGCGATCATCCACTGGTACCCGAGCGCTTCCAGCACGGCGGACCTGCTGAACTCCCCCGCCCAGATCGCGGGTCTCACCTCCGCGGTGCGCTCGCTGCTCAACACCTACGCGGGTGCGCACGCCGCCTCGGTCGAGATCGCGGTCACCGAGACCGACAGCACCCAGTCGCCGGCCAACACCAGCCAGGCCGCGGCCCTGTTCGCGTCGGACACGTACATGAACTGGCTCGAACACGGCGCCGTCAACGTCGACTGGTGGGACCTGCACAACGGCATGGGCAAGGCACCCACCACCGTGGGCGGCGAGACCGACTACCTGGACCAGGGCGTGCTCTCCAGCGGCAGCTGCGTCGGCGGGCACTGCGAACCGGCGCGTGAGACGCCCTTCCCCACCTACTGGGGCATCCGCTCGCTGACCGCGCTGGCCCGGCCCGGCGACACCATGGTCAAGGCGTCCTCCGCCAAGCAGTCGGTCGCCGTGCACGCGGTGCGCAGCAGGGACGGCGGCCTGAAGGTCATGCTGATCAACAAGGACTCGCAGAACGCGGCGCAGGTATCGCTCTCGTACGCCGGGTACACCCCGGCCGAAGGGGCGGTCAGGACCGTCTCGTACACCAAGGGCGGCACCGCCCTGACCACGGCGACGCGGGGAACGGCGGCCGCGCAGACGCTGCCCCCGTACTCGATCACGACGCTCCAGCTGAAGCCCGCGTCGACAGCCTCCCGCGCCGAAGCCCCGTCTCCCGCCCCCACTCCGGCCGCCGCCGAGCCGGTCGCCTCCGCCTCCGGCAAGATCGGCACCCGAGCGCAGGCCTCGGCGGCCGGCGTACCCGTCGGCCGGCCGGACCGGAGCGACACGGCCGGCGGCCTGGCTTCCACCGGGATGGGCAGCACCGTCACCTACAGCGCCCTCGGTGGCCTGCTGGCCGTCGCCGCCGGCTCCCTGCTGGTGCTTCGCAGGCGCCGCAGCAGGGGTTCGCACGCCAGGTGAGCCCCTGCCGCGCCGACGGCCGACGGCCCGGCAGCACCGCCGCCCACCAGCGGCGTGAGCCCCGGGCCGTCGGCCTCCGCGCCGGTGTTCCACGACACAGGAACCCGCGCGCGGCGATGACCTTCCCGCCCGGCCGTCTCTTCCTCGCCCCTGGATGAGCTGAGCCGGGGGGAAGGGCCTTCGCACACGGATGGGAGACGTGGGACCACAGCCTCCGGCTCGGGGCTCCAGCCCCCGGCCGTCCGGCCGCGGCCACCTGCCCGTCATTCGCAGGCAACCTGGATGTCATCCGGCCATCCGTAGGGTCGTCATTCGAATGTCAGGATGTCTCGTACCGCACCTACGGAGGTACGCCTCATGGGGCGGCCCGAGAGACCGGTGGACCCGACGGCCGGGCCCGTCCAGCGGCTCGCGCACGAGCTGCGCGAGCTGCGGAAGGCCGCCGGCAGCCCCTCCTACCGGACGATGGCGAAAGCGGCGGGCTTCTCGGCGACCGCGCTGTCCCTGGCCGCCGCCGGAGAACGGCTTCCGTCTCTCGCCGTGGTCCAGGGCTACGTACGCGCCTGCGGGGGCGATCCCGCCGGGTGGGAGCCGCGCTGGAAGGCCGCCGAGGCGGAGGCGAACCAGGCGGCCTCCGTGGAGGACATCGAGGACGCTCCGTCGCCGTACCGCGGTCTCGCCCGGTTCGAGCCGGACGACCGGCATGTGTTCTTCGGCCGGGACCGGATGGTCGACGAGGTCGGGCACCTGGTGTGCGAGCACCGGTTCGCGGTGCTGTTCGGCCCCTCGGGGAGCGGGAAGTCGTCCCTGCTGCGGGCCGGGCTGCTCCCGCGGCTGCGGGAGGAGATCGTGGCGCGCGGTTGCCCGGCCACGCTGCGGATCCTCACCCCGGGAGCCATGCCGGCCACGACGTACGGACATCTGCTGAGCCCCGCCGAGGACGAGCCGGAGAGCTGGGTGGTGGTGGACCAGTTCGAGGAGGTCTTCACCCTCTGCCGCGACCCGCAGGAACGTTCCCGCTTCGTCGACCTGCTGCTCGCCGCCCGCGCCCCGGACAGCAGACTGCGCGTGCTGGTCGCCGTGCGCGCCGACTTCTACGCCCGCTGCGCCGAGCACCGGGGCCTCGCGGACGCGCTGCGCGGCGCCGGGCTGCTGCTCGGCCCGATGACGGCGGACGAGCTGCGGGAGGCGGTGGTCGGACCGGCGCAGGCTGCCGGATGCCGCGTGGAGCGGACGCTGACCGCCCGCCTGATCGACGAGGTGCAGGGCGAGCCCGGCGGGCTGCCGATGCTCTCGCACGCGCTGCTGGAGACCTGGCGCCGCCGCAAGGGCCGGATGCTCACCCTCGCCGGGTACGAGGCCGTCGGCGGGGTGCGGGGCGGGATCGCGGCGAGTGCGGAAGAGGTGTACGGCGGACTGTCCCCGGCCCAGGCGGGTGCCGCCCGGCGGGTGCTGCTGCGGATGGTCGAGCCGGGTCAGGGCACCCCCGACACCCGCCGCCCGCTCACCCGAGCCGAGCTGGAGGAGTGGGCGGATGCCGATGTGCGGGTGGTGGTGGAGCGGCTGACCCGGGCCCGGCTGCTGACCGCCGACGAGGACGGCGTCCAGCTCGCCCACGAGGCCCTGATCACCTGCTGGCCCCGGCTGCACGGCTGGATCGAGGAGGACCGGGAGCGGCTGCGGCACCACCGGATGCTCGCGGACACGGCCCGCACCTGGCTGGAACACGGCCGCGACCCGGGCTACCTGTACCGGGGCAACCGGCTGGCCCGTACCGAGGAGCTGTTCCCGGACCCCGCGGCCGACCTCGCGCTGACCGTGCCGGAGCGGGCCTTCCTGTCCGCCGCGCTGGACGCCCGGGCGGCGGAGCAGCGGGCCGCGGCCCGGATCAGCCGCAGGCACCGCATCCTGACCGTGTCGCTGTCCGCCGTCCTGGCGGTGGCACTGCTGACGGCCCTCGCCGTCTGGCGTGCCTACGACGACAACGAGCGCCGGCGCACCCAGGAAGCGGCCCGCCGGGTCGCCGACGTGGCCGACGCGCTGCGCACCACCGACCCGCGCACCGCGCTGCTGCTGGGCGCGGCCGCCTGGCGCGTTGCCGAACTGCCCGAGTCCCGCCGCGCCCTGCTCGGCTCCCTCGCCCAGCAGGAGACGGACACCTTCACCGACCCCGTGCCCGGCGATTCCGCCTGGCGTTCCCTCTCCGCTTCCGGCCGCACCCTGCTGAGCCCGGTCGACCGCACCTGGCGCACCTGGGACGTGCGAACGGGCCGGCGCACCGGCTCGGGCCGGCTGCCGGACGGCATGGTTCTCGGGGCGAGCCCGGACGTGCGGGTGCTGGTGGTCAGCGGCAAGGACGGGATACGGCTGTGGGACACGGCCACCGGGCACTGGACCGGTGGTCCCGGTCCGCTGCCGCAGGACACCGGCGTCCGCTTCACCGGCGACGACCGCGCCTTCCTGGTCACCGAGGGCGACCGGCTGCGGCTGCGCTCGGTCACGGACGGCCGCGTGCTGTTCGAGGCCCCGGCACCGGGTACGACGGCCACGGCGCTCAGCGCGGACGGGCGGCGGGCAGCCGTCTGCTCCGGCGGGCGGGCCCCTCAGCTGTGGGACATCCCCGGTCGCCGTGCCCTGTCCGGCGACTGGCAGAAGGACCGCATCTGCGACGAGGACACGAACACGACCGTCCTCGCGCTCGACGGAGACCGGCTGGCCGCCGCCACCGGCACCGGGCTCCGGGTCTGGGACACCGGAACCGGCAAGCGGATCGCCGACCTCGCCGACAACGGCGTGAACCACGCCTCCTTCAGCCCGGACGGCGCCTTCCTCGCGACGGCCGACCACGCGGAGATCCGGGTGCGTCGGCTGGCGGCCCCCGAAGTGCCCGTCTTCCGGCACTCCCTGAACAACCAGCGCCCCTACAGCGGCCTGGCCTGGGACCCGGACGGCCGCACCCTGCGCTACCTGGAGGGCAGCACCGTCCACACCCTCGACCTCGGCGCGGCGGTCACCCCGGCCTGGCACGGCACCCCGCTCGACGCCGTCGGCTTCAGCCCCGACGGCCGTACGTACGCCACGGCCGAGCGATCCGGCGACCGCTACCTCTTCCGGCTCCGCGCCACCGCCGACGACCGGCTGACAAGCACTCTGCCCGCGGTGAACGTACCGGTCCTCCGCGATCCCGACCCGGTGATCCCCGTCGACCCTCTCCCCCTGCTGGCGTTCAGCCCGGACGGCACGGCGCTCGCGTACGGCGTCTCGGAGCCCGGCCGGGAGGCCGTCGCACAGTCGTTCACGGTGTGGGACATCGCCCGTCGCCGCGTCCGCTCCACCATGGACCTGCCCACAGACCCGGTGGTGAAGGCCGCTCTCGGACCCGGTGGGCGCACCCTGTACGCCGCCCGCACCTCTCTCCGGCCTGGCGGCGACCTGTACGGCGAGGCTTGGGACACCAGGGCTCGCCGCAGGACGGCGGTGCTGCCGGGGCTGGCCAGTGTTCACCTGGCCGTGCGCCCCGACGGCGGGCTGCTGGTCGGTGACGGACGGCTCGCCGGGCTGCCGTCGGCCAAGGTCGCGCGCCGCGACCTGGTGCAGGGCGAGCACGTGGGCGCGGTGGGGTTCTCCGCCGACGGCTCCGTGCTCGCGGTCGGCGACGACATGGGGCGGGTCGCCCTGTGGGACAGGACGGCGAGCCGGCGTGCCGGCGTGCTGCGCAACGTCTTCCCCGCGCCGCTGGGTGACCGCCCGGAGGCGGTGAGCGCGCTGGCGTTCAGCCCCGACGCCCGGACGCTGGCGGTGGGCGGCGACGCCGGCAGCCTGCAGCTGTGGGACGTGGCGACCCGCCAGCCGCTCGGCACCCCGCTGACCACGCCCGGCGACGCCGTCGAGTCCCTGTCCTTCTCCCCCGACGGCACGACCCTGTACGCGGGCGGTGCGCACGTCCCGCTCCAGCGGTACGCCGTCGATCCCGGAAGGGCGCTCGCGCGGGTCTGCGCCCGGGCGGGCACCGACCTGACGCGGGAACAGTGGCGGACGTACGTGCCGGACGCGCCCTATCGGCGGGCATGCGGGGTCAGTGCGGGAGCCGGGGGGTGAGCTGCCGGGCCAGCGATACGAGGCGGTCGGCGTCCGTCGCCCCGTCCGTGTCCGCGAGGGTGATCACCCAGGTCCTGGAACCCGCGCGCCACACCACGTAGGCGACGTTCTGCGGCGGCTGCAGCACCTGCACGGTCTCGCGGAAGGCGCCCTGCCCCAGCCCGGCGACCTCGGTGACCTTCACGTCGCGCATGCCCGCCGACGCGGGGTCGCGGACCAGGTTGTGCGAGGCGGAGACCTCGGCCTCGTAGGAGCGTGCGGACGGGTTGAGGGTCAGCAGGGCCGTCCCGTCGCCGGAGGCGTAGCTGCACGAGTCCAAAGCCGTGCCGTTGCCGGGTGCGACGCGGGGAGCCTGCTTCGGTCCGGTCAGCACCTGCCGGGCGTCGGACCGGTCGAGGACGGCGCACAGGCGGGAAGGCGGCAGCGTCTTGGGCGAGGACGTGACGGAGGGGGTGACGGCCGGGCCGGGCGAGACGGTCGTCATCGGCTCTGCACCGGAGGGGGAAGCTCCCGCGGCGGCCGGGGATGCGCTGCCCGAGGAACAGGAGGCCAGCAGAGCACACAGGAGGGCGGCGGCCGCGGGCAGGGCGGTGCGGGGGAGACGGCGGAGACGGCGCGGGTGCATGGCCGGGGTTCCTCAAGAGGTCGGAGGTCGAACGGGAAGGGGGCCCGGCCCCGGTGAAGGTGCAGGAACACCGGGGCCGGGCCGGCTCTGGGCGTCAACGCCAGATGTTGTACGAGCCGTAGTCGTTGACCCTGAGGTTGGCCTGCCACGAGCCCCACTCGTAATTGCCGTCCCACCAGTACCGCTCCGAGCCGTGTTCGCAGCCGGAGTGGTCGGTGCGGAAGGCGCCGACGAAGGTGCCCTTCGTCCAGCGGCGCTCCACCACCTGGATCGGCTGGGCGTACTGGCCCGGGCTCAGGTTCGTGCTGAAGTTGAACGTGGTGGAGGTGGACCCGTTGCGGCCGTAGGAGGGGGTGATGCTGGCGAGCACCTGGTTGAGGTAGGGGACGGGGTTGCTGACGCTGACGCCGACCGACCACTGCCAGCCCGTCGTCTTCGACTGCTGCCAGGAGTAGGAACAGCCGGGTGAGTTCGTGGGGCAGCGGAAGGTGGGTCCGCGCCACACCCAGTCCTGGAAGGTGTTGCCGGCCTGGGTCTGGGACTTGGCCCAGGTGGTGTCGCCCTTGCGTATGTCGTAGCCGTCCGGCTTCCAGCACCAGGTGTCCGCCGAGGCGGAGCCGGGCGAGGCCAGCAGGATGAGCGGGGCGAGACCAAGGCTCAGCGCCGACGCCAGCCAGCGGCGGTGCTTGCTCTTCTTGTTCACTGTGGGCTCTGCTGCGGGGGTCGTCAGAGCGTGGGGACGCACTTGGGTGGCTCCTTGCGGGGAGAGAAGCAATGAGGGGGGAGGGTCCGGTGCTGCGAGCGGTGTACGGCGGTCAGTGTCTGTTGACGACGATCTGGTGGTACTGGTCCGGGGTCGAGTACCAGTCGCCGTACCAGTCGTCGTTCCGGCTCCATCCCTCGCAGCTGCCGGCGCGGTAGGCCATCAGCGATACCTGGTCGCTGTTGGAGAACCACACGTCCGTGTAGTGGCTGGTTTCGCCGCGATGGCCGCCCGTGAGGCAGCGGTTCCACCTGTGGCCGTTGGGCTCGGTGACACTGATACGCCAGCTGTTCGCGTCGACGCTCTGGTTGACGATCGCGACGCAGGCTGTGAAGACGGGGGAGTTGCAGTGGGGGTTGGGGACGGGGATGGCGCCGGCCTCACCGGCGGCCAGGGTCAGCGACCCGCCCGCAAGGGCGACCACGGCCAGGGCGCCGGCGATTCTTTTACGGAGTGAACGGGACAAGGCCCCGCTCCCTTCTGTCCGGTTGGGTTCAGGCACAACCGAATCTCGCGGGCGGGCGGTTGATCAGACAGTCGGATCCGGGAAGAAATCAATTCCTCCGGGGAGTGATCAATCCGAGCTTTTCAACCAGTGAAGGTCCTCTTGATCGTGTGCTGCTGCTGGTCGGGGGCGGTTCTCCGCTCCGGTGCGGCGCCGGGTACGGATGAGGGCGCCGTCGCCCCAGGACGGCACGGCCGCCCGACTTCGCCGTGGACGGCCACTTCTCCATCGTTGCCGCGCACTGTTCGTCGCAGCGCGCCCCTTCACCCGTCCCGATCGACTTGATCGAACGACTTGACCAGTGGACTAAGTCGCTACAATGGGAGCATGGCTCACGTCTCCGCGGCCGAACGCCGCCCTCAACTGATCAAAGCGGCCATCGACCTCATGACCAGGGAGGGCGTCGCAGCCGGGAGCACGCGCGCCATCGCTGCCGAGCTGGGCGTCGCACAGGCCACCGTGCACTACACGTTCGGCACGAAAGAGGAGCTCTACCGCGCCGTCATGGAGCAGCTCACCGAGGACCTGGTCGCCCAGGTCGAGCGGGCGGCACCCGAGGATGCCGGTTTCGAGGCGACTGTCGTGGCGCTGGCCGCCGCCCTGTGGCGCACCGTGGGTGAGCAGCCCACCAGCTACCAAGTGCTCAACGAGCTGTCCATGTTCGCTTTGCGCATCCCGTCCCTGAACGAGGCCCTGCGCAGCCACTACGGCGGGATCGTGGACGTGACGACGAAGCTGGTGAACGAGGCGGCCGAACGCACCGGCCACCAGCTCGGCCAGCCGGCCGAGACGCTCGCGCGGTTCTTCCTCGCGGGTTTCGACGGGCTGACCATGCAGCACCTGTCGCTGCCCGACAAGGCCGCTGAGCACACCGCGCTCCAAGCGCTGGTCTCCGCCGTCGTGGCCCTGGCGGGCGGCCGGCTGGAGCTCGTGACCGTACCTACGGACTGACCAGGCACCCACGGGCCACCACTCGCACGGGCCGGGGGTGGCCGGCGCCCACCGGCCGACGTGAACGGCCGCCGTCCGCGTCTGTCCGGAAGTACTTCTGGAATCCGGTCGTCGAGGTGCTGTCGCATGCGGTGGCCTGGACAGCGAAGGGCCGAGTCCCGGCTGACGGTCATGTCGCCAACCCGAACTCGGCCCCAGCGCCGGATGCTCTCAACCCGCCTCGGCAGCAGGCGACGGACCCGGGTGACGCTCGGCGGGGGCGCCCGCACCTGCCACCGTCATCCTGAGCAGGGGCAGAGAGGCGACCAAGGTGCCGAGGCCCAGCAGGATGCCGAGTACGCCGGCTCCCGCCGCGTCCAGGACGGCGCCGACGGCCAGGGGTCCGATGCCGGTGCCCAGCGCACCCGCGCCACTGAGGGACGCGACCAGGCGCCCTGTCGGGTCGATGAGCGCGGCGGCGGCCAGCATCTGTACCAGGACGGCCAGTTGGCACCCCTGCCAGATCACGGCTGCGGCGATGAAGAGCACCGTGTCGTGGGTGGAGATCAGGACCGCCATCGCCAGGGCCTGTGCGGTGACGAACGCCGCCATCGACCGCATGCGCCCGAAGCGGCGTGCGGCTGCGGGGCCGACGACCGCGCCGACGAGTGCCACCACGCTCGAGACCGCGAGGACCGCCGACACGAGCGAGTCCGACATGGCGGTGTGCTGACGTCCCAGCACCGCGGCGTACGACCAGGCCCCCTGGGTGACTGCCCACAGGAGCGCCGTTCCGGCCAGCAGGATCACCGAAGGGCGGGCCGCGACGCCTTTGCCGTCCGCGCCGTCGCAGGCGCCACCGGAGGCCGGGGGGCCGTCCGGAAGCCTGCGCACGAGGGGCCAGGCCGCCATGCAGCACAGCGCCATGAGGACGAACCCTGTGCCCTCCCCCAGATCGTGGTTGGCTGCGGGAACCGCCATGATCAACAGCGCCGTCACCGCGACCGTCCCCGAGATGGTGACCGCGGACGCCTTGTCCGCGTCGTCGGTGGCGGCGAGCGCCGCTGTGGCCGCGGCGTAGACCGCACCGAGTCCTGCTCCCAGGACCAGGTTCGCCAGGATCAGGGTCATCGCGTCGGGCGCTGCCGTCGCGGCCAGGAAGCCGACTCCCGCGCAGGCGAGGCCGAGGCGGGTCAGCCCCACGCGGCCCGGCCGCGCGGCCCGTCGGGCCAGCAGCAGGGTCACGACGGCGGTGGCCAGCAGCTGGGTCGCGGCGACGAGTCCGGCACCGGAGTTGGACATGGCGAAGCGCGAGGCGAAGTCGTCGACGAAGACGGGCATCACATTCGCGCCGCCGTTGCCGAGCGTCACTCCGGCGATGAGCGCCACCGCGACACCGAAGGTGAGAGCGGTGCCGCCGCGCGCCTTCACCGGCCGCTCATTTGCAACGAGTACGAGCACGGGAAGAGCGCGGGTCCTGGGCGGACCGCGGAGCGTGCGACAAGCATGGGAACCTCACGTGGGGGAGAGCAGCTGGCGTTCGGAACGGGGAGGGCCCGGGGCACGGGCGCGTGCTGCGGACGCCCGTGCCCCGTGGCGTGGGATCCGGTGTGTTCAGCCGGCCCAGACGTCCTCGACGTAGGTGCCGGACTCGATCAGGGCGGCGAGCCAGGCGGTGGCCTCTTCGTCGTCCGCGCCCGTGTACTTCCGGTAGACGGCCATGAACGCCTCGCGCACGGCGGGAGCCATGCGGCGGCCGTCGCCGCAGATGTAGACGCGTCCGCCGGCCTCCAGCGCGGCCCAGACCTCGTCGCTCTCCTTCGCGATGCGGTCCTGCACGTAGCGGGCGCCGTCCTCGGGCGCGCAGGCGAAGGTGGGGCGCATGCTGACGGCTCCGGCCGCCTCGGCCAGCTCGAATTCCTCGCGGTGGAGGTAGTCGACGGCGGGGTGGTCGCAGCCGAAGTAGCACAGCAGCATTCCGGTCGACCGGGTGTGGTGGCGGTCGAGGACGGCTCCGCGGAAGGGGGCCAGACCGGTGCCCGCGCTGATCAGGATGACGGGTACGGACGGGTCCTGCGGCAGGCGGAACGACTCGCTGCACGGAAGCACCCTGGCCTGGACGGTGTCCCCGGCCCGAACGGTCTGGATGTAGTGCGAGGCGATGCCCTTGAACGTTCCTTCGCCACCGCGGTGGGGTGCCGCCAGCAGCGAGATCATCAGATCCACCTCGCCCGGGGCCGCCTGCGCGGAGGAGGAGATCGAGTAGTGACGCGGGCGCAGCACCGGGAGCAGCTCGAGGAAGCGCTCGAACGGCAACGCGCAGGCGTGGTAGCGCTCCAGCAGGTCCAGGACGCTCCGCCCGGCGACCGTCACCTGCTCACGGAAGGCTTCGGGTTCCGCCGCCGCCAGCTCGGCCAGGGGGCGCTTCTCCGGTGGGCAGGCCGTGTGCTCGGCGAGCACCGCGACCTGCTCCTGGGTCGCCGGGTCCTGCAGTTCGACGAAGTCGGTCAGCAGCCGACGCAGGGTCAGCGGGCGGTCGACAGGCAGGCTGTTGCGGCTGCGGCGGCGGGCGCGCAGCCGGACGGTGCGGTCCAGGTCGAGACCGAACCGGTCGGCGACCCGCTGGACCAGGGCGTCGGGATTGCGCGGGAGGACGGCCAGGTGGTCGCCGGTGCGGTAGGTGACGCCCTCGGGCAGCCGCAGCCGCACGAAGCGCTTGGAACGGCCGAGCCCATGGTCCATGTCGACGAGTTCGTACGCGTCGAGCACCTCCATCGGCTGGACGCCGTGGCGTGCCGCGAGCCCGCCGATGACCGAGTCGGTCGTGTCCTGCAGCTCGTACAGCCCCGCGTCCTGGTCGGTCGCCGGCTCCGCCGCGGCCGCCTCCCCTTCGGCTCCGTACCGGTCGAGCAGGGCGGTCCACAGGTCACCCGTCCACCGGTCGACGGTGCCGCCGAAGTCCCCGGAGGCGTCGGCGGCACCGCGCTCCAGCAGGCGTACGGCGCCCGCGGCGGTGAGCCGTTCGTCGATGAGGGTGGGGACGCGCTGGTAGGTGGCGGCCCAGTTGCGGTCCCCGACGCCGAGTACGGCGTACTGGACTCCGTCGAGCGAGCCGGGCTCAAGTCCCTCCAGCCATGCGACGAAGTCCGTGGCGTCGTCGGTCGGCCTGCCGTTGTAGGAGGCGGCCACGATCACCACGGGCCCGCCGCCGGGCGTCAGTTTGCCCACCGCTTCGTTGAGGGGCGTGACGGTCGCGGTGAATCCGCGTTCGCCGCCGTCCTCGGCCAGATCCCGGGCGATGCCCGCGCACGTCCCCAGGTTGGAGCCGTGCAGGAGGGTCAGTGCGGTGCCGGTGACGGGCCGGGCCGCGGGCCGCTCCAGGGCCGCGGGTGTGCCGGTCACGGCGCCGGGCCGGCGCCGCTCCGCGGCGGTCCGCCGGGCCAGGCCGAGGGTGAACTCGTCGGGCTTGAGGGTGAGGGACTGCTTGATCTTCAGCTGGTAGTCGGTGTGGTCGATCAGGCGGTAGCGGTGCACCAGGAGCGCGAGGACCAGGGTCGCCTCGTGCAGCGCGAACTGGCGGCCGATGCAGGCGCGTTCGCCGTTGCCGAACGGCTTGAACAAGTGGACGGGGCGTGCTTCCTCCCGCTCGGGCAGGAACCGGTCGGGGTCGAACAGCTCGACGTTCTCGCCCCAGGCGGGGTCCCGGTGCAGCTGCGGGATGAGCACCAGCAGCGTCTCCCCCTTGCGCACGGCGTACTTTCCGCCGATGACGGTGTCCTCGAGCGGCTCCACCGCATAAACAGGCGCCGTGGGCCACAACCGCAGGCCCTCGTTGAGCACCTGACGGATGTACGTCAGCTTCCCGATGTCCGCGTAGTCCGGTTCGGGCGCGTCCGTGTCGCCCCACAGCGCGTCGACCTCCGCCTGGGCACGGGCCAGGACCTCGGGGTGCTTGGTCAGGTAGTACAGCGCGAAGGAGAGCGCCCCGCTGGTGGTCTCGTGGCCGGCGATGAGGAACGTGATCGCCTGGTGACGGATGTTCACGTCGTCGAGCGGTTCGCCCGTGACGGCGTCGCGGGTGTGCAGCATCCGCCCGAGCAGGTCGTCGGTGCTCTGGACGCCGGAAGCCCTGCGCTGCCGGATCACGTCGTCGACCAGGTCCTGCATCAGGGTCACGTCGCCGCGGAACTGTTCGGCCTGCCGCCACTTGAAGAGGTCCGCACCGGGGATCGACTCCCCTTTGGCCTGCGCGAAGCCGAGCGCCCGTGACAGCGAGGTGACGAAGGGGTGCGCCTCTGCGCGGGCGAACGACTCGAAGTCGTAGCCGAAGCCGCACAGGCCGATGGTGTCGAAGGTGAGCCGTGTCATGTCGGCGGCGACGTCCACGGGCTCCGTGCCTGCCGCCCGGTCCCACTTCCCCGTCAGCTCCCGGGCGACCTTGAGCATCGTCGCGTGGTAGCCGCGCATCGCACCGAGCGAGAACGCCGGCATGAGGATGTCGTGCGCCTTGCGCCAGTTCGGCTCGTCGTTGAAGGCCGTGAACAGCCCGTCTCCGCCGATCGCCCGGAGGAGGACGAGGTCCGGGTGGACGTTCTTGCGGAAGCGGGTCTCGTCGGCGAGTTCGGTGACGAGGTCCAGGCCGGAGACGAAGTTGATGTCGTTGCCGAAGATCCGGAGCCGGAAGAGCGGCCCCAGCTCCTTGGCCTCCTTCATCACATGGAGCAGGCCGTCGGCGCCACTGGGGACGCTGAACGCGTGGCCGACCAGCGGGAGGGCCGGACGCTGGGGGATCGGCTCGGTTCCACGCAGGGACGTCTTGGTCATGGGTCTGCCTTTCGTGCCGCACCGGCTGTCGCTTGCGATCAACATACCCGCGACATTGTCACTCGACAATGTCGAGCGATTGTGTTGCTTGACACGGTCGGTCGACCGAACCGTCGGGCCGGTCAGTGCATCGGGAGGGAGGTCGCGGGCGTCGTTCACACGCTCGGGTGTGGCCTGGCGGTCCGGCCCTGTGGCGTTCGGGCCCCTCGGCGCCTGGTCGTTACGTCTGTCGCCAGGGGGTACCCGTGGGACGCTGCCGGTTCGCCCCGGTGGCGCTCGTCCTAGGCGGAAGGCACCAGGCTGATGGAGACACCCATGACCACCAGCCGATCGATCGTCGCCGCCCCGCCCCGTTGCTGGGTCCCGCGGGGCGTCTATCCCCCGCAGACCGACACCCGGCTGCTGCGGCGGGCGATGTGTCGCGAGGCGATCACGGAACGTACGGACGTGCTGGACCTGGGCACCGGTAGCGGAGTGCTCGCGGTGGAGGCGGCGCGGCTCGGCGGCCGGGTCACCGCGGTCGACATCTCCTGGCGGGCGGTCGCGGCCACCTGGTTCAACGCCCTGTTGAACGGCCAGACCCTGCGCGTACGCCACGGCGACCTCGCCTCGGCCGTGCCCGGCCGCCGCTTCGACCTCGTGGTCGCCAACCCGCCCTACGTACCCGCCCAGGACGAGACGCCTCCCGTGGGCGCTGCCCGGGCCTGGGACGCCGGTCCGGACGGCCGGCTGCTGATCGACCGCATCTGCGACACCGCGTCGGCGTTCCTGCGGCCGACGGGCGCACTGCTGATCGTGCACTCGCATCTGTGCGGCATCGACGCCACACTGGCGCGCCTCGCGAACGCCGGTCTGCGGGCCGAGGTCGTCGACCGGACCCGGCTCCCGTTCGGCCGCGTGCTGTGTTCACGGCTCGGCTGGCTGCGCGATCGGGGGCTGACGGCCGGCGGTACGACGGAGGAGCTGGTGGTGATCCGTGCCGCACACACCTGACCGGCCCCGCCGGGTTCGCGTCCAGCGCGACGGGCCCCTCCTCATCGAGGGACCGGTCGAAGTGGTGGACGAGAACGGCGAGGTGACGGTCTCCCGGCGCTTCACCGTGGCCGTCTGCACCTGCCGCCGCAGCCGTACGTTCCCCTGGTGCGACACCAGCCATCGCCGCCGCGGCGGGCGGCCCTGCGAAGGCGGCCCCGAATGACCACGGCCCGCCCCCGCGACCAGTCGCGCCACCGGCCGCCGCCACTGCCCGAACCGCGGGGCCCGCTCTCCGCCGCCGTGCTGGCCCTGCTGCGGGGGTCGGCCCCCGTGGGCACTGGGCCGCCGCCGGCGCACTGTACGCCGTACGGCGAGGACCTGCAGCTCGCCCTCTACGTCCTCTACGAGCTGCACTACGAGGGCTTCCAGGGCGTGCCCGAAGGGCTCGAGTGGGACAGCGGTCTGCTGGCCTGCCGCGCTGAGATCGAGGACCGCTTCCTCGGGTCACTGCGCGCGGACGTGCCGGTGGTCGCCTCCGACACGGCCCGGCAGGCACTGGACGAACTGCAGGTCGAACCGGTGGACGCCGTCGGCAGCGTCTCGCACTTCCTGCGCGACGAAGGCGATCTCGGCCACCTGCGGGAGTATGCGGCCCTGCGCTCGCTCTACCACCTCAAGGAAGCGGATCCGCACGCCTGGGTCATCCCCCGGCTGCACGGGCGGGCCAAGGCGGCGATGGTCGCCGTCGAGTTCGACGAGTTCGGCGCGGGCCGCGCGGACGAGATCCACGCGCAGCTGTACGCCGACCTCATGGCGGACCTGGGGCTGGAGACGGCATACGGGCACTACGTCGACGCCGCCCCCGCCGAGGCGCTCGCCACCGTCAATCTGATGTCCCTGTTCGGTCTGCACCGGGCGCTGCGCGGCGCGCTCGTCGGGCACTTCGCCGCCGTCGAGGTGACCTCGCCCCCGGCCTCCCGCCGCCTCGCCGAAGCAATGCGCCGGGCCGGGGCCGGAGCGGCGGCCGTGCGGTTCTACACCGAGCACGTGGAGGCCGACGCCGTGCACGAACAGGTCGTACGGCATGACGTCGTCGGCGGCCTCCTGGAGAGCGAACCGGACCTGGAGGCCGATGTCGTCTTCGGGATCCGCACGACCACTCACCTGGAGGACGCCCTGGCAGCCAGGCTGCTGACGGACTGGCGGCGGCGGGACGAGGTACCCCGAGGTCCATGAGCCCGAGCGTGGGCGCCCACCGTCTCACCGCCGTCGCCACCTCACGTACGTTCCAGCAGCCGGCACGGCTGTGCGGTGCCGCGCCGGGGTACCGCGGCCCGTTCGTCGAGCGCGTCCTTCGCCGCCGCGACCTGCGCCGTGCGATCGACCGGCCGGCCGCGCTGCCCGCCGACCGCCACCGCCGCCGCCGACCGCCGGACCGAACTGTTTGGCGCCGCGCCGCCGGCGTGGCGGCCGGGCGATCTGCGCCTGCTCCGGAGGCGTGGCAGCGCCCGCGCCGCCCGGCGCGTGGGTAGCGTCGTCACGCGGAGGAGTCGCTGGTTTCCCGCCGGTCGGGGCGGGCACTCGCGAGGCGCTTCTCGCTCTCGGCACGGCTGAGGAGAACAATGACCGAAGCGTCGCAACGCCTCGACGAAGGCGCGGGGCGTGCGTCCCGCGGCGCCGCCGTCCCGCTGGGGCGCCCACTGCTCGCCTGGGCCTCGACGACCGACCACAAGGTGATCGGCCGGCTGTACATGGTGACCTCGTTCTGCTTCTTCCTCCTCGGCGGTCTGCTCGCTCTCGGCATGCGTGCCGAACTGGCCCGTCCGGGGCTGCAGTTCATGAACCACCACACCTACAACCAGCTGTTCACCGAGCACGGCACGATCATGATGCTGCTGTTCGCCACTCCGATGTTCGCCGGGTTCGCGAACGCGGTGATGCCGTTGCAGATCGGCGCCCCGGACGTGGCGTTCCCCCGGCTCAACGCGCTGTCGTACTGGATGTATCTGTTCGGCGGTCTGATGGTGGTGTCGGGGTTCGTGGTGCCGGGCGGCGCCGCGGCCTTCGGCTGGTTCGCCTACGCGCCGCTGAACAGCGCGTACTTCTCGCCCGGCGCAGGCGGCGACCTGTGGGTGATGGGCCTGGTGGTCACCGGGGTCTCGACCACGCTGGGCGCGGTCAACTTCATCACCACGATCCTGTGTCTGCGCGCCCCGGGCATGACGATGTTCCGGATGCCGATGTTCACCTGGAACGTGCTGTTCACGTCCATCCTGGTGCTGCCCGCGTTCCCGGTGCTCACGGCCGCGCTGCTCGCCCTGGAGTGCGACCGGAAGTTCGGCTCGCACGTCTTCGACGCCCACAACGGCGGCGCCCTGCTGTGGCAGCACCTGTTCTGGTTCTTCGGGCATCCCGAGGTCTACATCGTCGCGCTGCCGTTCTTCGGCATCATCTCGGAGATCATCCCGGTGTTCTCGCGCAAGCCGCTGTTCGGCTATCTGCCGATGATCGGCGCGACGACCAGCATCACCATGCTGTCGGCGGTGGTGTGGGCGCACCACATGTTCGCCACCGGCGCCGTACTGCTGCCGTTCTTCTCCGTCATGTCGTTCCTGATCGCGGTGCCCACCGGCATCAAGTTCTTCGCGTGGATCGGGACGATGGTGCACGGGTCGGTGTCCTTCGAGACGCCGATGCTGTGGTCGCTCGGATTCCTGGTGTCGTTCCTGCTGGGCGGCCTCAGTGGAGTGCTGCTGGCCTCGCCGCCGCTCGACTTCCACGTCACCGACTCGTACTTCGTGGTGGCCCATCTGCACTACGTGCTCTTCGGCACCGTGGTCTTCGCGATGTTCGGGGGCTTCTACTTCTGGTGGCCGAAGATCACCGGGAAGATGCTCGACGAGCGCCTGGGCAAGCTGCACTTCTGGCTGCTGTTCCCGGCTTTCCAGCTGACGTTCCTGGTGCAGCACTGGCTGGGCGAGTCGGGCATGCCGCGCCGCTACGCCGACTATCTGCCGACCGACGGGTTCACGCTGCTCAACACCCTGTCGTCGACGGGCGCGTTCCTGCTCGGCGTGTCCACGCTGCCGTTTCTCTACAACGTGTGGCACACCTCCCGCCACGGGCGGACCGTCGAGGAGGACGACCCCTGGGGGTACGGGCGGGGCCTGGAATGGGCCACCTCCTGTCCGCCGCCCCGGCACAACTTCACGGCGCTGCCCCGGGTGCGCTCGGAGTCCCCGGCCTTCGACCTGCACCACCCCGACGTCGTCCAGCAGGCCAGGCAGGAGGGACTCCAGTGAAGGTGGAGGCCGTGCTCTTCGGTGTCGTGGCCGCCTTCTTCGGCGGATCGGCGGCGCTCTACGGCGTGTGGTCCCACTGGGACCCGGCCGGCACCGCGGCGCTCGTCGTGGCGTTCGGCATGGCCGGGCTCGTGTCGTTCTTCTGCGCCGTGCAGTACGCCCGGCACGGCCGGCGCCCCCAGGACCGCGGCGACGCCGAGGTGGCCGACGCCGCCGGGCCGCTGGAGTTCTTCCCGCCGCACAGCCCCTGGCCGATCGTCACCGCGTTCGGTTTCGCGGTCACGGCGACCGGCGTGGTCTACGGCCTGTGGCTGTTCCTCATCGGCTTCGGCGTGCTGGGCCGGGGAGTTCTGGGTCTGGTGTTCCAGTACGTGGATCGGGGCGCCGGTCCCCAGGACTGAGCGGGGCGCGCGGGGCGCCCGGCCGGAAGTCGGTGACGGGGCGGTGGCCGCTCTCGTAGCCCCCGGCCACGCTCTGCCGCACCTCGCCGGTCTCCTCACCCTCGGTGAGACGCTCCTGTTCCGCCTCCAGCAGGGCGTGGCACAGCCCGCGGGTGACCAGGAAGGCGAGCACCGGGCCCACGATCAGGGCGATGCGCAGGATCCAGGTGAGGGTGTTGACCGAGATGCGGAAGGTCGCCGCCAGCACGTCGTTGCCGCCGGCCAGCAGCAGGACGCCGTAGAACGTGATGCCCGCTACGCCGAGGCCGGTGCGGACGGGCCGTTCGCGGGGCCGGTCGCACAGGTGCTGCTCGCTGAGCCACTCGCCGGTCAGCCGCTGCTCGACGAAGGGGTAGGCGTACAGGACGGCGAAGAGCAGTCCGGGCAGGACGACCGCCGGCAGCAGGACGTTCCACATCAGGGTGTGGCCGGCGAGGGTCGTCTCCCACGGCGGTACCAGCCGCAGCGCGCCCTCCAGGAAGCCGACGTACCAGTCGGGCTGGGACCCGGTCGACACCTGGTCCGGCCGGTAGGGGCCGTACACCCAGACCGGGTTGATCTGCGCGAAGCCGGAGAGGACGGTCAGCACCCCGGTCACCATCAGGGACAGGCCGGCGGACGAGGCCGTGAAGCTCGGGTAGAGAGGCCTGCCGACGGCGTTCGCGTTCGTGCGGCCCGGGCCGCGCCACTGGGTGTGCTTGAGGTGGAAGACGAGGATCAGGTGCAGGGTGACCAGGGCGATCAGCGCTCCCGGCAGCAGCAGCACGTGCAGGCTGTACAGCCGCGGAATGACGTCGTGGCCCGGGAACTGTGAGCCGAAGACGAAGAAGGCGATGTACGTCCCCACCACGGGGATGGACAGCATGATCCCCTCGGCGATGCGCAGTCCGGTGCCGGAGAGCAGGTCGTCCGGCAGGGAGTAGCCGGCGAAGCCCTCGGCCAGGGCGAGCACGAACAGGGTCAGGCCGATGGCCCAGTTCAGCTCGCGCGGCCTGCGGAAGGCGCCGGTGAAGAAGATCCGCAGCAGGTGGAGGCCGATCGCGGAGACGAACACCAGGGCGGCCCAGTGGTGCAGCTGACGGATCAGCAGTCCGCCGCGTACGTCGAAGCTGATGTGCAGGGTGGAGTCGAAGGCCTGCGACATGCGCACGCCCCGCAGCGGGGTGTACGGCCCGTCGTAGAGGACTTCCCGCATCTCCGGCTTGAAGAAGAGCGTCAGCCACACGCCGGTCAGCACCAGGACGAGCAGGCTGTAGAGCGCCAGTTCGCCGAGCAGGAACGACCAGTGGTCCGGGAACGCCTTGCGCAGCAGCGGGCCGCCCCCGTCGTACACGGGCAGCCGGGCGTCCACCGCGTCCGCCAGCCGCTCCCCGGGGTGGGACGGGCGAGGAGCGGGTCCGGACGCGGTCACGACGGGCCCACGGCGCGGCTCACGGCTTTCTGGTCGGGCACCCACGTCACCGCCGCTCTCCCTTCGACACCGCGTGTTCCCGGCATCTGTTGCCCGGAGCGCACGCGGCGAGTACCCCTCGGTCACGAAACACTCGTGCGCCGGAGGTGCCGCACCCGATCGGCTGACGCTCAGGCTCCCAGGGCGCGGGCGAGCAGCATTCCGCGGTTGTTGGTCGACGTCTTGGCGAAGATCGACTTGAGGTGGTCCTGCACGGTGTGCTCCGAGAGGCACATCCGGCCGGCCAGGGCGTGGCTGTCGCGGCCCTTCGCGAGATGGCCGAGGAGGACGCTCTCCCGGGGGCTCAGGGCGTGGGCCCTGGCGAACACGGTGAGCCGCTCCGCCGGTGAGGTCTCCTCGATGGTGACGGCGATGGCGCGCCGCCGGGCCGGCGGCGCCGCGTTGCCGATCCGGGCGGCGCTCAGGGTCAGCCACAGACCGTCCGCGAGATGGACCCGCGAGCGCGGCGGGTTCGCGTCGACCCCTGCCTCGACGGCCAGCAGCTGGGCGGCGACGTCGTAGGCGCTCGCGGGCGCCTCCGGGCCACCGTGCTCGGGTGGCACCAGCAGGCTCAGATAGGCGTAGGTCTCCGGGGTCCGGGCGAGTACCCGCAGGTCGGGGGAGAGCAGCAGCACCAGCGGGCCGGGGCGCGGCGCGGCGGACGGTCTCACCACGAAGGTCTCCGCCTGGCTCCGGCGCAGGGCCGCGGTCACCGGGGCGGTGAGCCGGCCCAGGTACTCGGCCTCCGCGGCGCTGAAGCCGCCCTCGTAGCGGTACAGGTCGAGGAAGCCCCAGCAGCCGAAGCGGTCCCTGAACACCATCGAGGCGATGTCCCGCACGCCGTAGCCGTGCAGCAGCTCCCGCCACAGCAGGCTGCCGGAGCGGTCGGGGAGCTCGCTGAGCAGGGCGATGCCGTCGAGTGCCGTCCAGCGGTCGATGGCGCTCAGGTACTTGAGGCGGGTCATCCTCGGCAGTTCCGGCAGGCACGGCACGTCGGCCACCGGTGAGCAGCCCACGGCGGTCTCGGGGTCGGTGAGCAGGAAGGCGTACGCGTCGAAGCCGGTGGCGGTGCGCAGTTCGTCGAGGAGCCGCACGCGCAGGCCCCGGGAGTCGCCACCGGCCTCGCAGAGGCGGACGACACGCTCGTGCGACCGCGCGTAGGCGACAGGAACCGCCATGTTTCGAGCGTACGACGCAATTCCCCATATTTCTGGGATGGGCCGCGCCCCGGGCCGCGGTCGAGAATGGGGAGATCGGACTCAGGGAGACACCGATGAGTACCCAACACCTTCCCCCAGCGACGGGCGAGCCCGTCGTGACGGCTCGGCGCCGGTCAGGCGCTCGTAGCGCCTGGCGGCCGGTCGTGGCCGCCACCTTGCTCGCCGCGGCGGCGGCGCTCGGCACCGCCGCGCCGGTCCATGCCCTGCCCGCCGCGACCCAGCAGGCCACCGTGTCCGCGTGGATCAGCGACGGATGGGGTGGCGGAACCGTCACCAGCCATCCCGCCGGGATCAACTGCCACACGACGGCGTGGGACCCCTACGCCGAAGACGCGCAGCCGCAGCCGAACCCGAGCGGCCCGTGCGAGGCCAGCTTCCCGGTCGGAACGACGATCACCTTCACCGCCACGCCCGACCCGGGTTCCAACGTCAACTTCCCTCCCGACCCGAATCCTCTGACCGTGAGGGCCGGCTACAACGCCGTGTGGGCCATGTTCTGCCCGAATGACGGCCTCTGCATGAGCTACTGACACTTGGCGCACCACACCGTCGTACGGCCCCCCATACGGGAGCGGCGCAGCAACTCGCCGCAGCGGGGGCAGTGCGGGGACGGGGTGTCGCGGTGGCCGGTGAGCCAGGAGTCGCGGGGTGGGACGCGGCCGGTGGGGACCGCGGAGCGCAGGGTGCGGCGCATCTGCGTGTAGAGACGGCGGCGGTCGGCCTCGGTGAGGTCGTTCGAGTGGGTGCTGGGACGCACTCGCGCGCGCCAGAGGATCTCGTCGGCCAGCAGATTGCCCAGGCCTGCGACCACGGACTGATTGGTGAGGACCGTCTTGATCGTGCCGCGGCGGGCACAGAGCGCGGCCTCGAACCGCTCCCGGTCCACGGCCAGCGCGTCCGGGCCCTGGTGCGCCAGCAGCCGTTCGACGGCGGATTCGTCCTCGGCCAGCCACAGGCCCTGGAGCTTGCGCTGGTCGCGGTAGCGCAGCTGGCGGTCCGCGCCCACGGTGAACACGACACGGTCGTGGGGCGCGGCCTCCTCGCCGGGGCGGGCGCAGACCAGCAGGCCGGTCATGCCGAAGTGGAGCCCGAGGGTGGGGCCGCCGGTGCGGGCCAGCAGCCACTTCCCGTGGCGCTCCGCCCCGGTGAACCGCCGGCCCTCCAGCGCCTCCCGCAGCCGCCGCGCGCTCACCCCGTGCAGGACGCCCGCGTCGCGGACGTCGACCTGCCGGATCACTCGGCCCTTGGCACAGGACACGAAGACCCGCCGGAATCCCTCGACGTCCGGCAGCTCGGGCATGACCGCTCACCTCGCTACGGGAGGCTCCGGCGACTTCGCTACCGGGTACCCACCCGTGGCTCCCGCACCACCACGACCTCCCTCGCCGCCACCGTCACCCTCCCGCCGGCCACCGGTTTCCCGGACAGCAGCTCGGTCGCCTCCGCGGAGACGGCGACCTCCGCGTCGTGGTCGGTGTGGTTGATCAGGAAGAGGTAGTCGGCCTCGGTGCCGCGCCGCAGGGCCGCCTCCACGCCCTCGGGAGCGGAGCGCACCGGTTCCACCCCGGCCTCGACGCGGATGCGCTCCAGGAGGCCGGACAGGGCCTCCTGGTCGGGGAGGGTGGCCACGTACCAGGCCGTGCCCGTGCCGTACGCGTTGCGGGTCACCGCCGGGATCCCGGTCAGCGGTCCGTCCGTGTACGACGTCACCGCCTCCGCGCCCTCCAGCCGTATCCGCTCCGACCAGAGCGTGCCCGTGGTGCCGTCGCTCAGGGCCACCGTCTGCCCGGGCAGCAGCGGGAACAGCTCGTCCGTGCGGACGCCGAGGGCCTCCCGGAACGCGCCCGGGTAACCGCCCAGCCGCACATGGCAGTTGGCGTCGACCATCCCGCTGTGGAAGCCGACCGCCAGCGTGCCGCCGCGCTCCGCGAACCCGGTGAGGTTGGCGGCGCCCGCGTCGTCGATCAGGTACAGCGAAGGGGCCAGGACCAGGCGGTACGCCGACAGATCCGCGTCCGGGCGGACGAAGTCCACCGCCACGCCCGAGCGCCACAGCGGCTCGTACCAGGCTCGGACCAGGTCCTGGAAGTACAGCTCGCCACTGGGCTGCGAGGGGAGTTCCATGGCCCAACGGGCGTTCCAGTCCCAGACGACGGCGACCTCGGCGGTGCCGGTGGCACCCCGCACCTCCGCCAACGCCCGCAGGTCCGCGCCCAGTTGCACCACGTCACGCCAGATCTGGCTGTCGGTTCCCGCGTGCGGCAGCATCGCCGAGTGCCACTGCTCGGCGCCCGCCTTCGCGGCCCGCCACTGGAAGTACGCGATGCCGTCGGCGCCGCGCGCCACATGGCCGAGGGCGTTGCGGCGCAACTCCCCCGCCGTCTTGGCGCGGTTGACCGGCTGCCAGTTCACCGCCCCCGTCGAGTGCTCCATCAGGAGCCACGGGCCGCCCGCGAGCGAGCGCACCAGATCGCCGCTGAGGGCGATGTCGATCTGCGACTGCGGGTCGGCGGACTGGAGGTAGTGGTCGTTGGAGACGATGTCCAGCTCGGGCGCCCAGCGCCAGTAGTCGAGGGCGTCGAAGTTGTACATCACCATGAAGTTGGTGGTGGCGGGGGTCTCCGGGGCGGCCTCCCGCAGGACGTCGCGCTCCGCCTCGTACAGCGAGAGCAGGGCGTCGCTGCAGAAGCGGCGCCAGTCCAGCTGGTGGGTGGGGTTGGGGACGGCGCCGGTCGCGCGCGGGGGCAGGATCTGGTCCCAGTCGTAGTACCACTGGCTCCAGAAGGTGGTGCCCCAGGCGTGGTTGAGCGCGTCCAGGCTCGCGTACCTGTCCTGGAGCCAGTCGCGGAACGCCTGCGCGCTCGTGTCGCAGTAGCACTCCGCGTTGTGGCAGCCGTACTCGTTGTGGACGTGCCACATCACGACCGCCGGGTGCTCCGCGTACCGCCGGGCCAGCTCACCGGCCATGCGCAGGGCCGCCTCGCGGTAGGCGGGGCTCGACGGGCAGAACGTCTGGCGGCTGCCGTACGAGAGTCGGCGGCCGTCCTTGTCCACCGGCAGCGCTTCCGGGTGCTTCACGAAGAACCAGGCCGGCGGGGCCGCCGTGGGGGTCGCCAGGTCGGCGGCGATCCCGTGGGCGTGCAGCAGGTCGAGGATGCGGTCGAGCCGCGAGAAGTCGTACGCGCCCTCGGAGGGTTCCAGCAGCGCCCAGGAGAAGATGTTGACGCTGACCATGGTGACCCCGGCCTCGGCCATCAGGCGCAGGTCCTCGGCCCAGACCTCCTCGGGCCACTGCTCGGGGTTGTAGTCGCCGCCGTACGCGAGGCCCGGGACCTTCAGGGCGCGCGTCATCGCTCGGCTCCCGAGAGCAGCCGGCGGGTGGTGGTCACGCCCCACTCGTCCAGGGACAGCAGGCGGTCGCTGGAGGCCATCAGGCCGCCGGTCGCCTCCACATGCGCCGCCCAGCGCTCCCGTGTCTCCACGGCCGGGCGGGCCATCAGGCAGTCGGGGTCGTTGACCCAGAGGCGGCCGTGCTGCCACTGGCGTCCGGCGCCGGTGAACTCGGCAGGGTCCTGGCCCGGCTGGCTGAAGTCGTCGGCCTCGGGGCGGCGGTGCGGGCCCGTGTCGGGGCTCACCCGCATCGCGTCGAACAGGCCGATCGAGGGCAGGATCGGGGCGCCGCAGCCCAGCAGATACGCGTCCGGGCCGATCGCCTCGCGGATCAGCTCGATGCCCTCCCGGTACGCGGTGAGGGCGTCAACTGCCTTGTGCCGTACGCCTTCCAGGGCGCCCGCGTAGAGGAAGTCGACCTTGAAGTAGTCGTAGCCCTCGGTGCGCAGGGTGCGGAAGACCTCGGTCAGGTACGCCGCCGCCTCGGGGTGCGTGGTGTCCAGGACGCGCAGGTCGTGGCCCCAGTTGCGGCCGGCGTGGGTGAAGCCGCCAGCGGTGTCGCGGACCAGCCAGTCGGGGTGCTCGGTGGCCAGGTCGCTCGCCGGGTCGACCAGGAAGGGGGCCGTCCAGATGCCGGCCCGGCGGCCGCGGGCCCGGATGGCGTCCGCGATGCCCTCGCGGGAGCGGAAGCGGCCGGAGAGGGTGAGCCAGTCGCCGAGGGCCTTCTGGTAGCCGTCGTCGATCTGGACCACGTCGATCGGCAGGTCGAGGGTGTCCATCGCACGCAGGTTCTCGTGGATGTCGTCCTCGGTGACGTTCGTGAAGTACTCGTACCAGGAGCACCACACGGTCGGCGCCGGGCGCGGCGGCTCGACGCCGAGGCTGTCGGCCCAACTGCCAAGTGCCGCCCGGACGTCCGTGCCCGTCCACTCCTTCACCGCGCCGTCGGCGGTGACCTCCGCGATGCCGTCCGCCACGGTCAGGCGGATGGACGGCACCTCGGCGGTCGGGTCGACGGCCGCCCACAGACGGGCCGGGGAGCCGTCGCCGGGGTCGAGCGCCAGCAGGCCCTCGCCCTGGAAGGTGCCCTCGGGGACGGTCACGCCGGGGCGGTAGCAGACCGTGGCCCAGTTGTCGTTGGTCGGGCGGTACGGCTTGTCGCCGAGGGCATAGGCGCCACTGGGGCTCCAGGACTGCCAGCCCTCCTCGTGGACCCGGGCGTTGGCCGGGTCCACGGGGACGGAGGCGACGACGGTGAAGGGGTGAGGCACGGTGGTTCTCTTTCAGAAGGGGCATGTCACACGTGACGTGTGACATGGCACTGGGCGTCAGCCCTTGTTGGCGCCCAGGGTCAGTCCGCTGACGAACTGGCGCTGCAGTACGAAGTACACGATCAGGGTGGGGATCGCGGTGAGCAGGGCTCCGGCGGCGACCAGGTTGGGGTCGGTGAAGTACTGGCCGGAGAGGTTGTTCAACGCGCTGGTGATGGGCATGTTCTCGCCGGTGGAGATCAGCACGATCGCCCAGAAGAAGTCGTTGTAGATCCAGATCGAGAGCAACGTCGCCAGGGCGGCCATGGCGGGCTTGCACAGGGGCAGCACGATCTGCCAGTACATCCGCCACACCGAGGCGCCGTCGACGAGGGCGGCCTCGGTCAGCTCGTGCGGCAGCATCCGCATGTAGTTGGACAGTACGAAGGCGCAGAACCCGGACTGGAACGCCACGTGGATGAGGACCAGGCCGAGCGCGGAGTCGTAGAGCTTGCCGCTCGTGGTGATGCCGGGCAGGTCGATGAGCAGGTACAGGCGGTACAGCGGGGTGATGATGACCTGCTGCGGCAGCAGGTTGCCGGCGGTGAAGACCAGCAGCAGGAAGATGTTCAGGCGGAAGTCGAAGCGGGAGACGTAGAACGCGACCATCGACGACAGCAGCAGCGTGATCAGCACGGCCGGGACCGCGATGATCAGCGTGTTGCCGAAGTAGTGCATCATGTCCGACTGCTCGAACGCGTTGGTGAAGTTCTCGAAGCTCAGCTTGTGCGGCCAGGAGACGTAGCCGCGGTTGCTGGTCTCCGAGTACGGCCGCAGGGCCGCGAAGACGGCCCACAGCAGCGGGGCCAGCCAGGCCAGCGCGGTGACGATGAGGAACGTGTGCAGCAGGATCCGGGCCGGGCGGACGGGGGTGCGCTGCTTCGCGACGACAGCCGTGCTCATGCGCGCCGCTCCTTCCTGAAGGTCGCGATCAGGTACGGGATGATGACCGCGAGGGAGATGACCAGCAGCACCACCGCGATCGCGGAGCCGTAACCGATCCGGCTGGACTCGCCGATGATGTTGTTGGTGATCAGGATCGACAGCAGTTCGGTGCCCTGGGCGCCCTTGTTGAACACGAACACCAGGTCGAAGGCGCGCAGCGCCTCGATGATGGTGACGACCAGGACGACCGTGTTGGTGGGGCGCAGGGTGGGGAAGATGACGTTCTTGAACGTCTGCCACTCGTTCGCGCCGTCCAGTGAGGACGCCTCCCGCAGGGACGGGTCCACGCCCTTGAGGCCGGCCAGGTAGAGGATCATCATGTAGCCGGTGTGCCGCCAGGACGCGGCGATCAGCACCGCCCACAGGTTCAGGTGCGGGTTGCCGATCCAGTCGATGTAGTGGCCCGGCTTGTTGGCCCCGATCAGGCTGTTGATCAGACCGGTGTCCGGGTTGTAGATCAGCTGCCACACGAACCCGGTCACCGCCAGGGAGACCACGACCGGCAGGAAGAACGCGGTCTGGTAGACGCGGCTGAAGCGGATCTTCTTGTCCAGCTGCACGGCCAGGAACAGGCCCAGCGGGGTGGGGATCGCGATGAGCACGACGAACCAGATGATGTTGTGCTCGACGGCCGGCCAGAACTGCGGGTTGTCGGTGAACAACTGCTTGAAGTTGTCCAACCCGACCCACTTGATCGAGTCGAAGCCGATGCCGTCCCAGGTGGTGAAGGCCAGCGCGATGGAGGCCAGTGCGGTGACCCACACCAGGGCCACGTGCAGCAGGGTGGGCACGCCGGCCATGAAGCCGAGCGTGATGCGGTCACGGCGGGTCAGCAGGCGCTTGTGCCCCTGCGGGACCCGCTTGTGGACAGGCGCGGGCCCCGGAGGCGGCACGGCGGCCGCCTCCGGGGTCTTCGTGGAGGTCTCGGAGCTCATGAGGACGCGAAGATCGTCTTCTTCTGGCGCTCGATCGAGGACAGCAGGCTGTCCACGCCCTTGGGGTTCTGCAGGAACTTCTGCAGACCCGGCTGCATCACCGTCGAGGTGAAGTCCGGCCGCGAGTCGCGGTCCATGAACTGGGTCAGCGACTTGGCGTTGCTGATCATGTCGTACGCCTTCTTCTGCAGCGGCGTGTACGACGAGGTGTCGGCCTTGCTGGAGGCGGCCACCACGCTGGAGTCGGCCTTGAGGTAGATCTGCTCGGCCTCCGGCGTGCCCAGGTACTCCATCAGCTTGGTGACACCGTCGTGGTTCTTCGGCGCCTTGGAGACCATGAAGCCGTCGGTGGGGGCCTCCACGGTGTCCTGCCCGAACTGGGAGTTGATCTCCGGGAAGGCGAAGAAGTCCAGGTCGTCCAGGTCGGCCTTGTTGGTGAACTGCTGCGCCACGAACGAACCGAGCATGTACATGCCCGCCTTCTTCGACACCAGCGTCTGCGCGGCGTCCTGCCAGGTGCGGCCCATGAAGCCGTCCTGGTGATACGGCAGCAGCTCCGACCAGTGGTCGAAGACCGCCTTGACCTTCGGGTCCGTCCACGCCTCCTTGCCCGCCATCAGCGACTTGTGGAAGTCGTAGCCGTTCAGCCGGAAGTTGATCTGGTCGAAGGTGCCCATCGCCGGCCACGCGTCCTTGTCACCGAACGCGATCGGGACCAGGCCGTCCTTCTTCATCTGCTTGCACAGCGTCACCAGCTGATCCCACGTGGTGGGCACCTGGTAGCCGTGCTGCTTGAAGACGCTCTTGCGGTAGAAGAGCGCCCACGGGTACGTGTACAGCGGCACGAAGTAGTACTTGCCGTCCTCACCCTTGGACAGCTGCTTCATCGCGTCGGGGAAGTTGCCCCCGATCTTCTGCCACACGTCGTCGATCGGGGTCGCGAGCTTCTTCGCCGCGAAGAACTGCATGCGGTAGCCCGCGAACCAGGTGAACACGTCGTCCGGCGTGGCCTGCAGGTAGGAGTTGATCTGCTCCTGGAAGGTGTTGTGGTCCTTCGTGTTCACGTCGACCTTGATGCCGGACTTCTTCGTGAAGGCGGCATAGATCTCGGCGAAGGCCTTCTTGGGCACCGCGTCCGAGGAGTTGGAGCCGAGACTGACGGTCTTGGGGTCCGAGGAGGACCCACTGCCGCCACACGCGGACAGCAGAGGTATGCCCGCACCCGCGAGCAGGGCTGCGCCGCCCACACCACGCAACAGACCACGACGACTGGGGGCGGGCAGAGAGAGACCCGAGGGGGAGAGGTCCATGTACGGCTCCTGAAGGCAGGGGTTCGGTCCAACTACGCCATGACGAAAGAAGTCGAAAACGACCAGAAATCAACTCGACCGAACATCGTGGCGCTTATATCAGCCCTTTGTCCGGTCATGCGTCAAGAGCAGCCGGGCACCTTTGTGGAAACGTGACCGACATGTTCGTGATCGAATCCGTCCGAATGATCGAACGCACCTGCACGGAGATGAGAGTAAATGCCGGTTTCGCGTCGTTGCTAGCCGGAGATGCGGAACGACTTGGTCACACTGACCTGGTCGATCTCCGACGTCCTGACCGTGGCTTTCATCGTCCAGGTCCCTGCGATGGGGAGCGTGACGGAATCCGTGCCCCAGTAGCCGCCCTGGTCCTTCAACTTGGCGTCGAGCGACCCGATCTTCTGCGCGGGCAGGGTGAAGGAGAGCCGGAGCTCCGGCACGGTGACGATGCCTCCGTCGGGCCCGAACACGACAGCCTGAACGGTGTTGTCGCCGACGCGGCCCGGGTCGAGGGTGATCTGCACCTTGCCGCGCGCGGCGCCGACCTCGAACGGGATCGTCGTCACCGACGCGGCGGGCAGCCCGCCGGCCGTCGCGGGCGCCTGCGCCGCCTCCGCGGCCGCGCGGCCCGGCAGCGTGCTGCTGAGCACGGTCGTGATCACCAGCACCACGACACCGACGGCGACCTCGGCGAGCACGCTGCGGCGCAGATCGCGGCGGCTCGTGCCCCCGGCGGCGGGGACCGCCGGTTCGTCCGCCGCGGCCACGGGAGGCCCGCCCACGGGCTCCGGGACGCGCTCCAGCACGGCCGTCTCCGCGTCCGCCGTCACCAGCCGCGCGGTCCAGCGCCGCGACAGCCCGGCCGCCGTCAGCAGCAGCACCACGGCGGCCACCTTGACGAGCAGCAGGCGCCCGTACGTCGTCCCGGTGAGCGCACTCCAGGAGCCCAGGCCGCGCCAGGACTGGTAGACGCCGGTGACGACCAGGACGGTCACGGAGGCGAAGGCGAGCCGGGAGAAGCGGGCCACGACGGCCGAGGGCGGTTCGGTGCGGTGGAGCAGGATCAGCAGCGCCGTGAGGCCGCCCAGCCAGACCGCCATGGCCAGCAGGTGCAGCACGGCGGACGCCATCGCCAGGGGCACCTGGATGCCCGCCGAGGCATGCTCGGAGGCGGCCCAGGTGAGCGCGAGGGCCACGCCGAGGGCGCCCCCGGCGGCGAGCAGCGGCCGCGGCCATGCGTCGCGTTTGCGGAGTCGTACGGCGAACGCGGCGGCGATCAGCAGCAGAGCGAGCCGTGCCAGCAGGGCCAGCCCAGGGCGGCCCGTGAGGGTGCGGGTGAAGGCGGCGGCGTCGAGGGCGGCCGCGGGGCCCCTGCCGGTCTCGTACGGGGCACGCAGGGCCAGCAACGCCAGGGTGGTCCCCAGCAGCGTCCACCAGCCCACGACCAGGGGTTTCCGCAGCGGGCCGCGGTCCGTCGGGCGGCACAGGGCGACGAAGGCGGCGGTGCCGATGAGCAGCGCCACCGCCAGGTACGCGAGGTACCGGGCGATGTTGTAGAGACTCGCGGTCGCTGGGTTCTCGACCGGCCCGGTGTCCACCGTGGCGACCGTCGCGGAGGCTTTGCCGACGGAGAAGGTGAACGCGCCGCCCACCGGGTGGCTGTCCGCCGAGACGACCCGCCAGGCCACGACGTACGTGCCCTTGGCGAGCTTCGCGGGCAGGGTCACGCTCGCCGTGTCGGAGCGGCCCTTGGCGTGCTGGGCCTCGCCGATGTCCACACGCCGGTTGTCCGGGTCCAGGACACGGAAGGAGTCGTCGAGCAGACCGACGGACTCGGTGAACGTCAGGGTGATGGAGCGGGGTGCCGACCTGAGGACGGTTCCGTCCTCGGGGTCGGTGGACTTGAGCGCCGCGTGCGCCGACGCGGGCCCCGCACCGCCGAGGACGAGCAGGACCAGCACGGCACCCAGCAGCACCAGCCCCTGAACCCCCCGGTACCCGCGGAGCCCTCGTCGCCGCTGCCGCCCCCCGGCCTCACCGTCACACCCCACGCCGTCCTCCGTCCCGGCCCTTACCGTTCCGGATAGGTACGCACACGAACCGCCGACCACTCACCGCACCGAGCCGACTCACCCCCACCCACGAAGCCGCCACCCGCCGGCACGCGTCCTCGTCCCGCCGGCAGCTTCATGGGCGGCACAGTTGCGCAATCCGGTCGGCCTCGACCGGATACCGCGCCGTGAGCTCGTCCGCGTCCCCGTGCTCATAGCCCTCGTAGGTGAACCCGGGCGCCATCGTGCACCCGAAGAACGTCCACGCCCCGCCCGCGACGACCCGCCCGCCCATCCAGGTGCCGGCCGGCACGGTCGTCTGGGGCTGCTGACCGCCCAGGACGTCCGGTCCGAGCACCACCGTCCTGGACGTCCCGTCCGGGGCCAGGAGCAGCAGCTCCAGCGGGTCGCCGAGGTAGAAGTGCCAGATCTCGTCGGTGGGCAGGCGGTGCAGGGCCGAGTGGTCGTCCGCCGTCAGCAGGGCGACGATGGCGGTGCCCTCCGGCCGTCCGTCGGCGCGCTCGGGGCCCGCCCAGGTCTGGCGGAACAGTCCGCCCTCGCGCGGGATCGGTTCCAGTCCGTAGTGCGCGACGAGGTCCTCAGGAGTCATTCGGGGAAGGCTACCTCCCGGCGGAGAAAGGCCAGTTGAGCCTTCTTCTCGGGCAGGTACACGTCCGGGACGTCGATCTCGGGCAGCACGACCACCGGCCCGGCCTCGAACCCCTGCCGCAGGAAACGAGCGATCGCCTTCTCGTTCCGCACATCGGGATCGACGACGATCCGGCGCCGGTCCAGGCCCTTCAGTACGTACGACGCGATGACCCCGAACAGCACCGCCGACCAGCCGGGCCGCGCACCGTCCGGGCCGACGGGCGCGAGCAGGACATGGATGCCGAGGTCGCCGCCCTGCACCTCGTAACACTCACTCACCCGGTCGGCCTCCGGCTCGTACGTCTGGAGCAGTCCGGCCGGCGTGCCGTCCTTGACCAGCAGGAAGGCGTGATGGGTGTCGAGGGTGTCCATGTGGGCGTAGATCCCGGCCACTTGGTCCCGGCTGAGGCCGTTCATGCCCCAGAAGACGGCACGCTCCTCGGCAGCCCAGCGGTGGACGACCTCCGCGTCCGCGTGCGGGTCGAGGGGACGGATACGGACGGTGCCGAAACCGTCGACGCTCTCCTCGCGGACGTACACGTCAGTCATCGGTTTCCTTCTCCAGGTGGGCGAAGTCGGTGACGACCGGGACCAGATCCCCCTTGAGCCACAAGGGAAGTTGGTCGTCGTGGTGGGGCGAGCCAGGGACACCGGACGCGCCGAGGGGGACGACCCACAGGCTGTCCTCGCGGCGGGCCAGATCCCACACGTAGCGGGCGGCGGGCCCGCGCGCGGCCAGATCCGTCACCCCCGGCACGGCGGAGGTGCACAGCACGCAGTCGTGGTCGCCGGACAGACCCGGCCCGTCGTACGGCGTCGCGGTGAGCGCCCGCCAGGGAGCGAGCCGGTGGGTGTCACCCCAGGTGCCGGCGGGCGGCTCGGCGGCCACCTCCTCCAGGGCCGCCTTCACGACGTCCGCCCGGTCGATGCCGTACAGCTCCTCGGCGCGCAGCAGGTGTTCGAGGGCGAAGCCGATGCGCGGGAGCAGGGCGAGCCAGGGGAGGAAGACCTCGGGGTAGGCGGGCGGAGTGGAGAGCGCGGCGAAGGAAGGGTGCGCCGCGAGATGCCGTACGACCGCGCCGCGCACCGCCGCGTAGACGGCCGCGTCGGTGCTGCTCGCATCCATGCGGCGGTCCCACCGCAGAAGGCCGTCGCGGAGGGCGGCGGCCTCGGGGGAGAGGTCTTCGAGGGCGGCCAGGTGGTCCAACAGGGGTGCGGCGGACGCGAGATGGGTGTCCGTGTGGATCGCCGGCATGTCGCCGGCCGACCACTGCTCCTTCTCCGACAGGAGCGCGGCGATCCGCTCGGCGCGGTGGGGCGGGGCGAACTCGACGCCGAGCGGGGTCGCGAGGCCGCGCTGGTTGGCCATCACGGCCACGGAGTCGGTGAGTTCGGCGGCCCTCGGCATCTCGTGCCAGCCCTGCCATTCGTGCCCTGGCTCCCAGGCCGGGACCAGCCGATGCCGATTGGCCTCGGCGCGCACCGGCACCCTTCCGGCGACGCGGTGCAGCAGACCACCTTCGGTGTCGGCGGCCTGAACGACGTTGACGGGCTCGGCCCACAGATCAACAGCACGGTCCACATCGGCAACCCGCCGGGCCCGCAGGAGAGGCAGAAGGGCACTGAAGCCAAGGTCACCGGTGACACGAGGCGGGTAACGCAGGGCGAGCCCCCCAGCCCGTCCGGCGCTTGAGGACGTGGCCCCTTCAGGGCCGAACGGGGGTCTGGGGGCAGAGCCCGCAGGGACGGGAAGGGAAGGGGCGGCAGGGGCGAAGAAAATCCCCCCGGCGATCACCGGCCCCCGCTCCGTCTCGATCACCTCGACCTCGACCGCCTCCTCCCCCGCAACCTCCACGGTCTCCGTGTGCCGGGACACCCGCCGCCACACCCCGTCCGGCCCGAGGGCCTCCACCCCCGCCCCCGCACCCCGCAGCCGCTCCCGGTACAGGTCCTGGTAGTCGGCCATGGCGTTGGTGATCGCCCAGGCGACCGTGCCGGTGTGGCCGAAGTGGGCGATGCCGGGAATCCCCGGCACGGCGAGACCGACCACGTCGAATTCCGGGCAGGAGAGGTGGATCTGCTGGTAGACGCCGGGGTCCTCGATGAGGCGGTGCGGGTCGCCCGCGATCACGGCGTGACCGGTCGTGGTCCGCGCCCCGCCGACCAGCCAGCCGTTGCTGCCCGAGCTGCCGGGCCCGTCGGCGGCGAACAGGCCGACGGCCTCCTCGCCCAGGTGCGTCGCGGCCTCCTCGCGCCACAGCTTGGCCGGGAACCCGGCGAACAGGATGTGCGTGGCGAGCCAGACGCCGAGCGGGGTCCAGGGCTCCCAGCGCCCCGGGGTGAGACCGACGACGTCGAACTCGGGCGCCGTAGGACCGCTGTCCAGTCCGTCGTTGACCCCGTCGACGTAGGCCCGTACCCAGTCCGCCGTCTCGGGGTCCCGTTCCTCCAGGGCCGACCAGCAGCGCCGGGCGGTGTCGTCGAGGCGGGCCCGCCGGGCGAACAGGTCCCAGTGCAGGGCCTCGGGGCCGAGGAAGGACGCCGAGGTGCCCTGCGCGCGGTGCCGCCCGTCCTCCAGCTGCCAGGCGCGGTCGCGGGCGGTCACCAGGCCCTGTGCGCGGGCGAGTTCGCGGGCGCTGCCGGCGCGCAGGTGCGGGATGCCCCACGCGTCACGGTAGATCTCGGTCGTCACGCTGCAACCCCCTGCATTTTTAGGCAAGCCTTGCCTAAGTAATCCGTGCTGGAATCGTACGCGAGGCGTGAAAGAGGGATGATCGGGGTCATGGACGTCACCCTGCACCTCGCCCAGGACCCCAAGGCCGACGAGCTCCTCGGACGCTCGCCGCTCGCCGCCCTCGTCGGGATGCTGCTGGACCAGCAGGTCCCGATGGAGTGGGCGTTCAAGGGGCCCCGGACGATCGCGGACCGGCTCGGCGCCGACGACCTGGACGCGCACGAGATCGCCGTGATGGATCCGGACGCCTTCGCCGCGCTCCTGTCCGAGAAGCCGGCCGTGCACCGCTACCCGGGGTCCATGGCCAAGCGCGTCCAGCAGCTGTGCCAGTACCTCGTCGAGCACTACGACGGCAACGCCGAGCTCGTCTGGAAGGACGTGGCCGACGGCCGTGAGCTCCTGAAGCGCCTGCAGGAGCTGCCCGGCTTCGGCAAGCAGAAGGCGCAGATCTTCCTCGCCCTGCTGGGCAAGCAGCTCGGCGTACGGCCCAAGGGCTGGCGGGAGGCCGCGGGCGGATACGGGGAGGCGAACTGCCACCGTTCCGTCGCCGACATCGAGGGACCCGAGTCGCTGGCCAAGGTCCGGGCGCACAAGCAGGAGATGAAGGCGGCCGCGAAGGCCTCGAAGGCCGCCGGGAAGTAGCGGAAGGCGGTCGGGGGACGGCCGTCAGCCGACCGGCCCCCAGAGGTGGCACGGCGCCCGCGGCGGGTCCAAGCATGGAACATGACCGAGCCACCGAGCGGCTCCTCCGCGGGCCCGCAGTACGACGACCGCAAGGTCCACGCCGCCGGACGCGCGACGGGCCCGCATGCGCCGGAGCCCCCCTTCGAAGGCCCCCTGCACGCCCTCTCCCGCGCCGCCTGGCAGGTCGTCCTGCTCACCGGCGTCGCCTCCCTGGTCCTCGGCATCCTGGTCCTGGTCTGGCCCGGCGCCTCCCTGCTCGCGGCCGGCGTCCTCTTCGGCGTCTACCTCCTGATCAGCGGCATCTTCCAGCTGGTCGCCGCCTTCGGCACGCACAGGACGACGGCGCTGCGCGTCCTCGCCTTCATCAGCGGCTCCCTGTCGATCCTGCTGGGCCTGTTCTGTCTGCGCGGCCCGATGCGGTCGATCCTGCTGCTGGCCCTGTGGATCGGCATCGGCTGGCTCATCCGCGGAATCACCCAGACCCTGGCCGCCGCCTCCGACAGCGCCATGCCGGCCCGCGGCTGGCAGATCTTCCTCGGGATCGTCACCTTCCTCGGCGGAATCGTGCTGATCGATTCGCCGTTCGAATCGGTCGCCGTCCTCACCCTGGTCGGCGGCATCTGGCTGGTCGCGGTCGGCGTGGTCGAGATCGTCACCGCGATCCGCATCCGGGGCCGGGCGCCACGCACCCTTTGAGCCGCACCGGGTCCCCCGAACGGGCGGTTCTGGGCCCCAACATGCTGAACGCGGGACAAACCGTGGGCAAATGACCTCCCGTGAGCACCGTACGAAGCGTCTCCCGCGGCCACGCCTGGCTGCGGACGCTCGTCCTGCTGCTCGCCCTGCTGGTGCCGGGCGCCCACGCGGAGGTGCACGCGGCACCGTCCGCCGCCACGGAGATCGTCGAGTACGACGCCCTGGACGTGGCCCTGCGGCCACCGGCCGACGCCCTGCACCGCACCGTCGTGGCCCTGCGCCCCGCCCCCCTGCAGGCCCCGCCCCGCGACACCCCGGCGGACCGCCCCCTCCCCGCCCCGCCCCTGCCCCCGCACGCTCTGCAGGCGCTGCGCTCCGTGGTCCTGCGCTGCTGACAGACCCCGTCCCCCGGAAAGGTCAGTCACCACGCAAGGAACCAAGGAAGACAGCCATGCCCACCGACCCGTACGCGGTCCTGCGCGCCCTGCTGCGCGCGGAAGCCGCACGCAACGCACCGAAACAGAATCTGAAGAAGCCGGAATCCGAGCAGCCCCCGAAGGAACGGGACCGCTGATTCCGCCGGCGGAGGCGGGCATTCCCCGTGGACCCACCGCCTCCGCCGGGCCGGCGCCGTCCGTCCACAGCCTGTGCGTAACACCCGTACGGATCATTTGCCCCGGTTTGCACCTTCTTTTCGGGCTCCGTACTGCGTCGCCATGGCTGCGCCCGGAAGGTCTTGACCGGTAGGCTTTCCGTGTGATCTTCAAGCGCATCGGAAACGGCCGGCCGTACCCCGACCACGGCCGGGAAAGCACCCGGCAGTGGGCGGACG
>Ga0105246_10000044_pt1 | contig 47668 bp, 36 predicted proteins | sample KBSM64metaG_FD_99694 | JGI IMG/M metagenome (GOLD analysis project Ga0105246, IMG submission 99694) | Miscanthus rhizosphere microbial communities from Kellogg Biological Station, Michigan, USA - KBS M6-4 metaG | ecosystem: Host-associated > Plants > Roots > Rhizosphere > Soil | place... | reverse complement strand
CCTCAGCACCCAGCGGGATCACTTCCCTGTCCGGAAGCATCCCGGCCAAGGGCCACTTCCTCATCAAGGGAGCCAGCAACAACGCGAGCTCCACGGCCCCGGAACTGCCGGCCGCCGACGTCGACGGGTCCGGCACCTTCAATCCCGCAGGCACCAGCGGAACCATCGTCCTGGCCAAGCAGGCAACGGCAGTGAATCCCCTGCCCGTGGGATCGGTCACCGGGAACCCTGCCGTGGCCGACCTCCTCGGCTACGGCACCTCGAACACCTTTGAAACCGCCGCTGCCGCCGCACCGGCGGGGAACACCGACGTCAAGAGCCTGAATCGCAGCAACGGCGCGGACAGCAACAACAACTCCGCCGATCTCGCGCTCAGCGCCGCCATCACTCCGACCGCCTCGGGCACCGTCACCACACCGCCGGTCGAGCCAGGCGCCAGGACCATCGCCGAAATCCAGGGCACCGGAGCCGCGAGCCCGCTGGCCGGCAGCACCGTCAGCACCCGCGGCAAGGTCACCGCCGTGTACGCCACAGGCGGCTTCAACGGCTACTACGTCCAAACGCCCGGCAGCGGCGGGGACACGGATCCGGCGGCCAGGACGGCGTCGGACGCCCTGTTCGTCTATTCACCGGCGACGGCGGCGTCCGTGCATGCCGGCGACTACCTGGAACTCACCGGCGCGGTCAGTGAGTTCGCCAACCAGACCCAGCTCACCGTCGAGGCCGCCGGGCTGAAGGTGCTGGCCGAAGCCGCGCCCGAGGTGAAGCCCAGCAACTTCGCGCTGCCCGCCGACGACGCCACCCGCGAGCGCTACGAAGGAATGCTCGTTGCCCCGCAGGGCGCGTACACCGTCACGGACAACTATGCCCTCAACCAGTACGGCGAAATCGGCCTCGCGGCCGGAACCACTCCCCTGGTCCAGCCGAACGCGGTGGCCGCCTACGGTACCCCGGAGAACGCCGCCGTCGTAGCCGATAACGCCCTGCGCGGCATCAAGCTCGACGACGGCGCCTCCACCAACTTCCTCAAGGACGCCACCACGAAGGCCCTGCCGTTGCCCTACCTCAGCGGCAGCGACCCCGTCCGGGTCGGTTCGGCCACGACCTTCCGCACCAACGTCATCCTGGGCTACGGCAACAACTCGTGGAAGTTCCAGCCGCTCTCGCAGCTCACCCCTGCAACTGCCGAAACGGTCCAGCCGGCGTCCTTCGCCGCCAGCCGCCCTGCCGGCCCGGCCGATGTGGGCGGAAACCTGAAAATCGCGTCCTTCAACGTGCTGAACTACTTCCCCACCACCGGCGACCAGCTCACCGGCTGCAACTACTACACGGACCGGGACGGTAACCCCATCACGGTCAAGGACGGCTGCAACGCCCGGGGCGCCGCCAACGCGGAGAACTTCGAGCGCCAGCAGGCCAAGATCGTCGCCGCCATCACCAAGGCCGGCGCCGACGTCGTGTCCCTCGAAGAAATCGAGAACTCCGCCCAGTTCGGCAAGGACCGGGACGACGCCCTGGCCAAGCTGGTCCAAGCCCTCGACGTCAAGACGCCGGGCGTGTGGGACTACGTACGGACTCCCGCCAACGCACCGCCGCTGAGCGACGAAGACATGATCCGCACCGCCTTCATCTACAAGAAAGCCAGCGCCGAACCGCTCGGCGAATCGATCATCCACAACGACACCGTGGCCTTCGCCAGTGCCCGCAAGCCGCTCGCCCAGGTGTTCAAGCCGGTCGGCGCCGGGGATGACAAGAAGTTCATCGCGATCGTGAACCATTTCAAGTCCAAGGGCTCCGCCGCGACCCCGGACGACACCGACAAGGGCCAGGGCGCATCCAACCTGGCCCGTACCAAGCAGGCCCAGTCCTTGCTTGCTTTCTCCAACGAACTGCAGGAGTCCAAGGGCACGGACAAGGTGTTCCTGATCGGCGACTTCAACGCCTACTCCCAGGAAGACCCCATCCGGGTCCTCAGCGAGGCCGGCTACACCGACCTCGAGGCCGGCACCGGCAAGCACTCCTACCTGTTCGGCGGCATGGTCGGGTCCCTGGACCACATCCTCGCCTCACCGGCTGCCAAGGCCACAGTGACCGGCACGGACATCTGGAACATCAACTCCGTGGAGTCGGTCGCCTTGGAATACAGCCGCTATAACAGCAACGTAGGCAACTACTACGTGGCGGACGAATTCCGGGCCAGCGACCACGACCCCGTGCTGGTGGGGCTGAACCTGCCCGTCACGGAAACCCCGGAGAGCGTTGACCTGCAGTTCCTGGGCATCAACGACTTCCACGGACGCATTGACGGCAACACGGTCCTGTTCGCCAGCACCATCGAACAGCTCCGCGCGGCAGCCGCCCCCGGCAGCACCGCGTTCCTCTCAGCGGGCGACAACATCGGCGCCTCCCTGTTCGCCTCCGCCATCGCCAAGGACCAGCCCACCATCGATGTGCTGAACGCCCTTGAACTGAAAGCCTCCGCGGCGGGCAACCACGAGTTCGACGGCGGCTGGGCGGATCTGCGCGACCGCGTCATCGCCGGCGGTGCCAACGCGAAGTTCCCGGTGCTCGGCGCCAATGTCTATCAGAAGGGCACCACCACGCCGGCGCTGCCCGAGTACACCGTGCTGGACATGAGCGGGATCAAGGTGGCCGTGATCGGCACGGTCACCCAGGAAGTGCCCACCCTGGTGACCCCCTCCGGCATCACCGAACTGGACTTCGGGGATCCGGTCGACGCCATCAACCGGGTTGCCGCGAAGATTCAGGCGGAGAAGCTCGCCGACGTGATCGTCGTCGAAAACCACGACGGCGCCAGTGCAGGGACGCCGGACGGCGCCACCCTGGAGCAGGAAGTCGCCGCCGGCGGCCCCTTCGCGAAGCTGGTCAAGGAAACCAGCCCGGACGTGGCCGCGATCTTCACCGGCCACACCCACAAGGAATACGCCTGGGACGCCCCGGTGTACGACGCCAACGGCCAGCCCACCGCCAGGACCCGCCCGATTGTCCAGACCGGCAACTACGGCGAGAACATCGGCCGCATCACCCTCACCGTGGACACGGCCAGCAAGGCCGTCACGGCGTACACCGCAGCCAACGTCAAGCGCATCACCACGGACCTCTCCGGAACGTACCCGCGGGTGGCCCAGGTGAAGGCGATCGTCGACAAGGCACTGGCCGAGGCCGCCGCCGTCGGGAACCAGCCGGTGGGCGCGGTCACCGCGGATATCACGACGGCGTTCACCCCGGACCCCGCCGGCGGCGCGCCGAAGCGGGACGACCGGGCGAGCGAATCCACGCTGGGCAACCTCGTGGCGGACTCCCTGGTGGACGCGCTCAAGGCGCCGGAGCTGGGCGGGGCCGAGATCGGCGTCGTGAATCCCGGCGGCCTGCGCAACGAGCTGTACTACGCGCCGGACGGGACCATCACCTACGCCGAGGCCAATGCGGTGCTGCCTTTCGTGAACAACCTCTGGACCACGTCGCTCACGGGCGCCCAGTTCAAGACCCTCCTGGAACAGCAGTGGCAGAGCAACCCCGACGGCACGGTGCCGAGCCGCCCGTACCTGCAGCTGGGCCTGTCCAGGAACGTGAACTACACCTACGACGCCGCCCGGCCGGCAGGTGACCGGGTCACCTCAATCCGGGTCGGCGGCGAGCTGATTGACCCGGCGAAGTCCTACCGGATCGGCACCTTCAGCTTCCTGGCCAGCGGCGGCGACAACTTCCGCATTTTCAAGGAGGGCGCCAACACCAGGGACAGCGGCTTGGTGGACCGGGATGCCTGGATCAAGTACCTGCAGGCCCACAAGCCCGCCTCGCCGGACTTCGCCCGCCGTTCGGTGGCCGTGGTCAACAGCACCTCTGCCGAGGTCAAGGGCGGCGAGGCGATCACGCTGGCGGTTTCCAAATTGGACCTGACCTCCCTCGGCAGCCCCGTGAACAAGTCGCTCACCGCGGTGTTCACCGATGCCAAGGGAGTGGCCACCCAACTCGGTTCGGTGCCGGTGAACTCCGGCGCCGCTGCTGTGAACCTGAAAGTCCCGGCAGCAGCCGCCGCGGGCACGGGCACGCTGGTGCTGACCGCCGTCGAGTCCGGAACCGTGGTGAAGGCCGCGGTGCAGGTGGCCACGCCGCTGCCGCCCAAGTGCACGGCCCCGGTTCCACCCACCAAGTGGTACGACGTCATCGGCTGGATCCGGTACGCGATCGCGTGGCTCGAATACCAGAAGTGCCTGAAGGGTTAAGGCCCGCGCAGCACAGCCGCTGAGCATGCCCTCCCCTGAGGCCGAAGAATGGACATATTGGCATTATGTCCATTCCTCAGGGCGAGGGGAGGGCATGTCCCTTCCGGCTGTGGAGCTCAGAGCCCCAGGATGGCCCGGGCGATTTCGTCGGCGTCGCGCAAGGTCCGCTGTCCGCTGCGGTAGGCCGGGCCGTCCGCGGGTACGGCTTCGGCGGCGATGGCCGTGCCCCACTGGTTGGCGGACAACTGCAGGCCCAACACGTACATGCCCTTGGTCACCGATCCGTTGGCGCCCACGGCACGGTACGGATGCGGCTCCACGTCCAGGCCGGTGGCCTGCACGGGGCTGCCTTCGGCGCCCAGCATGACCTTTGGCCGCACCAGGCCTTCGGCCAGCAGCTGCCGCATGAGCGGGGACGCCGTGGTGCCCACCCGGTTGGCGGGGGCCAGCGCTTCCACAAGGGTCCTCGCCGTGGCAGGAGGCCCGCCCACCCAAGGGGACGACGCTGAAAAAAGCCGTTGCGCGCGGTCGACACTGAAGCGCGGATCGGGGCCGGTGAAGCTGACGACGCCGGCCCGCGCCAGGGCTGCCAACTGCTCCACCCGCAGGGCGGGGGGCCCGCTGGCCAGCCCTTCGACGAAGGACTCGAACCAGCCACGCAATTCGCCAAGCCAAGACTCATCGGTGATGCCGCCGTCGGCCACCACGCTCTTCAGCACGGCCCGGCCGGTATGCAGGGCACCGATCGCCATCTTCATGGGGTCTGTTTCGCCTAGGGCCGAGCGCCGGGCGTCGTCGTCGAGGTATTCGACGACGGCGGCGTCCAGCTCCCGCCGTCCGGCAAAGGACCGCCCGGCAAGGGGTGCAGCGAGGCCCGGCAGGTCCAGGCGGCGCGACGCCGCCACGTGCTTGGTCACCAGCTCGTCGACCCGTTTCTCCCAACTGCCGGCGGCGTGGGCGTGCGGCTGCAGGGCATCCTCGAGCGCGGCGAGGAACTCCTCGGTGTCGCTGACCGCGGCCGCTTGGGCGGCTGCGAGCGTGGAGTAGTAGGCCCAGAGGGTATCCCGGTGCAGCAGGGGCCAGAGGTCGTGCTCGAATCCGGGCTGGATCCCCGCCGCGGTGAAGCGGGCCACGGCGCGCTCGTTCAGGTAGCGCAGCCGGATGGATTTCGGGTAGTAGCCGTCCAGCCCGGCCTTGGCCCGGTACGGGGTGCCGCGCCTGGAGGCGGCGATGATGATCGGTTCCCGTCCGGACGGCAGGTACTTCAGCGTTCCCGGCCCCTCACCTGCCGGCTCGAACCGTCCTCCGCGGCCCACGCTCAGCTGCACCATGACGTCGAAGAAGTTCAGTCCCATGCCGCGGACCAGCACGGGTTCGCGGTCCGGCACCCGGGACCAGTCGACGTCGGCCGGTGCCGCCGGCGGCAGGTACAGCAGTCCCAGCCCGGCAGCGGCGCCGGCGAAGGAGCGCTGTTCGGCGTTCAGCTGCGCTTCCAGGTGCCCGAGGGCCAGGACCACCGCGTCGGCGGCCAGGTGTGTGCCGGAGTCAAGTTCGACGTCGAACGCGGACGTCCCGTCCGGATCTTTCCGTACCGAAACGGCGGCGTTGCGGTGGAAGGTGAGCCCGACGCCGTCGGGCTTGCGTTCCAGGAGCGCGTCCAGCGTTTCGCTGAGGTACCGCCCGTAGATCGCGCGGCTGGGAAAGTCACCGGAGCCGAGCGCCGCGAGTTCGGACTGTTCCTCACTGCTGAGGCCATGGCCGTGGTCCCGGCGGCGGGCCCGCCACTGCTCGAAGGTGCCGCCCGCCAGCGGGGCAGCAAGTGAGGCGTCCTCGGGAATGAGGGTGGGATAGAACGACTGCGTGTTCATCAGGTACAGGCGCGACTGCCCGGGCTGCCAGACCCGTCCGGGGCCCGCCGGGTACGGATCAACGACGTCGATCTGCAGGGTGTGCCCGGCCGGCGCCGAAGCCGCCCAGTTCGCGAACAAACGCTCCAGGACACTGGTGCCGCGAGGCCCTGCACCGATCAATGCCACTTTGGTTTTCTGCGAATTGCCCACCGCCCAAGCTTACTTTCACCGTGGCTTGCTTCCCCGTCAGCAGGGCACCCTAGGATGGGGCCATGACCACCACAACAGCTGGGCAAAGCCCTGAAACCGGGTCGAACGAGGGCACGGAGCCGGACAAGGACGCGGGGGCCGCCAGGACCATTGCCCCGGAGCCTGTTGACGAGAACATCTGGCTTGAGGAGATCCACGGCGAGGATCAGCTGGCCTGGGTCCGGGAACAGAACGCCCGTACCGAGGAACTGCTCGAAGACGAGGACTTTGCCACCCTGGAGGCCGGGATCCTGGAGGTGCTGGATTCCACGGACCGGATCGCCATGGTGACCAAGCGCGGCGGGCACTATTACAACTTCTGGCGCGACAAGCTGAATCCCAAGGGCCTGTGGCGGCGCACCACCTGGGAAAGCTACCTTAGCGACGACCCCGAATGGGACGTGTTGCTGGACATTGACGCGCTTGCGGCCGCGGAAGACGAAGAGTGGGTCTTCCACGGGGCTTCGTTCCTGCGCCCCGCCGAGGGCCAGCCCTACAAGCTCGCCATGGTGTCGCTCTCGCCCGACGGCGGGGACGCCAACCGCTACCGCGAGTTCGACGTCGAGCAGCGCCGTTTCGTGGACCCCGCCGAGGGCGGCTTCGACCTTCCGGTGGCCAAGGGCAACATCAGCTGGCTCGATGCCGACACCCTGCTGGTGGCAAGCACGGCCGGCGAGCTGCCCAAGACCAGTTCCTCCTACGCCCGCACGGGCGTGAAGCTGTCCCGAGGCCAGAGCCTGGACCAGGCCGAACGGCTCTTCGAGATCCCGGAAGAACACATGATGGCCCTCGTGGCCCACGACTCCACCCCGGGTTTCGAGCGCACCTTCGCGGTGGACTGGATCGACTTCTTCAACCAGCGCACCTACCTGCAGCGCGACGGCGGGTGGCTGGAAATCGAGGTTCCCACCGACGTCAACATCAGCACCCACCGCCAGTGGCTGCTGTTCCGTCCCCGCCAGGACTGGGCCGTTGCCGGCGCTTCGGTGGACGGCGGATTGCCCGCGGACACGGTTTTCCCGGCCGGTTGCCTGCTCGCCGCGGATCTGGAGGACTACCTGGATGGCGCCAGGGATTTCACCGTGCTGTTCACCCCGGACGAGCGCACCTCCCTGCAATCCTGGAGCTGGACCCGGGACTTCCTGGTCCTGAACCTGCTCAGCGACGTCTCCTCGCAGATCCTGGTGCTCGACCCCTCTCGTCCGCCCGCGACGGGCCGGCACACGGCCGGCGAACCCGGCGCCTTCGAAGGCGCCGGCGACGGCTTCGACGGCACGGTGGCAGCCGGAGGTTGGGCCATGGCGCCGCTGGATGCTTGCCCGCCGCTGCACGATGTCAACGCCTACGCGGTGGATGACGAAGACGAAAGCGAAGGCGCAGGCAACGACTTCTGGCTCGTGGCCACCGGTTTCACCACTCCCACGACCCTGATGCGCGGCACCCTCACGGCTGCGGAGGGCATCGCCGTCGCCAGCACGCACGCGGTCGTGAAGTCTTCGCCGTCGTTCTTCAACGACGGCGACTACGAAGTGCAACAGCATTTCGCGGTGTCCGCGGACGGCACCAGGGTGCCATACTTCCAGATTGCGTCCAGGGATTTGGTGCTCGACGGCGGCAATCCCACCCAGCTGTCCGGTTACGGCGGCTTCGAGGTTTCCCGTACACCGGCTTACAGCGGGGCGATCGGCCGGTCCTGGCTGGAGCGGCGCAGTGGGGCCGTCGCGGGCAAAGCCCGGGGCGGCGTGTACGTGGTGGCGAACATCCGCGGCGGCGGGGAGTACGGCCCGGCCTGGCACCGGGCGGCCCTGCAGGAAAAGCGGCACCGCGCCTACGAGGACTTCGCGGCCGTGGCGCAGGACCTGATTTCACGCGGGGTGACCAGCCATGAACGGCTGGGCTGCGCGGGAGGCTCCAACGGTGGGCTCCTGGTGGGTAACATGCTGACCCGGTACCCGGAACTTTTTGCTGCGGTTTCCTGCGGTGTGCCCCTGCTGGACATGCGCCGTTACACCAAGCTTTCCGCCGGATACTCGTGGATCGCCGAGTACGGAGACCCGGACATCCCGGAGCAGTGGGAGTTCATCCGGACCTTCTCCCCGTACCATCTGCTGCACGACGGCGTGGACTACCCCGAGACGTTCATCTGGACCTCCACCTCCGACGACCGCGTCGGCCCGGTCCAGGCCCGCAAGATGGCTGCACGGATGCAGGCGATGGGCATCCCGAATGTCTGGTTCCACGAAACCCTGGAGGGCGGCCACGCAGGAGCTTCGGACAACCGGCAGGCCGCGGCACTGCAGGCCCGAAGCCAGCAGTTCCTGTGGCGCGCCCTCACAGCAGGTACCGCCGAAAGCAGCGTGAACGGCGTCCGCGGCTAAGGTGCCGAAGACCGTCCGGCGACGGTCTTCGGGCGCCGTAGCCGCAGGAACCGGCCGTTTTGCGCTGTACGCCGTGTTCTGCGTATCCTTGGTGGGCTAGCAATAGCAATTGGAGACGTGCCAGAGCGGCCGAATGGACTTCACTGCTAATGAAGGGTCGGGGTTAAACTCGACCGGGGGTTCAAATCCCCCCGTCTCCGCGTTTGGCCCCGGTCCTGGACCGGGGCCTTTTGCGTACCCGGGGGTCTAGCCCGCCCCGTCAGCCCGTCAGCCCGCCCGCGCCCCGTCAGCCCGCTTGGGCGAGGACGAGCGGCAGCACCGCTCCTGCCCCGGCCCGCCGGAGGGCACGGCCGGCAACCGTCACACTCCACCGGCTGTCCACCAGGTCGTCAACCAGCAGGACGCTTCGTCCGGCCAACGGGGCAAGTGCCTCCGCGAGCTCCGGGCCTACCACCAGGCGGTCCCAGACTCCGGCCAGGCGGTAGGCGCTGTTGCCTCCCCGGCCGCCGGTGGGTCCGCCGTGCTGAAGCTGCAGGGAACCGAGGTAGGGCATCCGTCCGATGCCGGCGATTCCCCGGGCCAGGGAGTCCACGAGCAACGGCTTGCTGCGCGAAGGCAGGCTGACGACGGCGGCCGGACGCTCCTGGCCACTCCAGCTGCCTTGGCCAGCGCTCCCTGTGGCCCATTCCTTCAGCATCTGGACGCAGGCCTGCAGCATGGCCGGATCCACCCCGCGGTCCGCGGCCCCCGCCGCGAACAGTTCCCGCAGGGCACCTCCCCAGCCAAGGTCGCTCAGGCGGGCCAAGGCTCGGCCTTCCGCGACGGTTTCCCCCGCCTTGATCCTGCCCTTCACGGCCACGCCCAGGCGGTCCATGCCACTGGGCCACTGCAGGCGCGCTTCAACGGCAACGCCTGCGCGGCTGAGCGTCCGGCCCGCGGCGTCGGCCGCTTCTGCCGCGATGTCCGACGGGAACCAGCGCCCCGCACAGTTGTCGCAGCGGCCGCACGGGCGCGCCGAATCGTCGTCCAGGACGGCGGTGATGTACTCCATCCGGCAGCCTGCAGTGTCCTCGTAGATGATCATCGAGTCCTGTTCATCGACCCTGGCCTCGGCAATCCGGGCGTAGCGTTCGGCATCGTAGAACCACGGTTGCCCGGTGGCCCGCCAACCGCCGCCGACCCGTTCCACTGCCCCGTCCACGGAAAGGACCTTCAACAGCAGCTCCAGGGGTGTGCGGCGCAGATCGACACGGGCCTCGAGGGCAACCGTGGACAGCGCGGTCCCGGCCTCCCGCAGCACCTGAAGCACGGCCGCAGCCTTTTCCTCGGAAGGCATGGAGGCGGTGGCAAAGTACTGCCAGATATCCCGGTCCTCCTGGCCTGGAAGCAGCAGGACGTCCGCGTTCGCGGCACCACGGCCGGCTCGGCCAACCTGCTGGTAGTACGCCACCGGGGAGGACGGTGCGCCGAGGTGGATCACGAAGCCGAGGTCCGGCTTGTCGAAGCCCATGCCGAGCGCCGAAGTGGCAACGAGCGCCTTGACTTGGTTGTCCTTGAGGCGCTGTTCCGCCCGCTCCCTGTCCGCAGGGTCCGTGCGCCCGGTGTAGGCGAGGACCTCATGGCCGGCCTCCGCCAGGAGCCTTGCGGTGTCCTCGGCGGCGGAGACGGTCAGGGCGTAGATGATGCCGCTGCCGGGCATGTCCGACAGGTGCGTCAGCAACCAACCGAGCCGGTCCCGTGAATTGGCCAGGTTCAGTACGCCGAGCCGCAACGATTCCCGCCCTAGGGAACCGCGGATGGTGAGCACCCCGGCGCCAAGCTGTTCCTCGATGTCGTGGACCACGCGCGAGTTTGCCGTGGCCGTGGTCGCAAGGACCGGGACGGTGCCCGGCAGGCGGTCGATCAGGTCCGCGATGCGCCGGTAGTCGGGCCGGAAGTCATGCCCCCAGTCGGAGATGCAGTGTGCTTCATCGATCACCAGAAGACCCGTGCTGCGGATCAGTTCCGGCAGCTGGTTCTCCCGGAACGTGGGGTTGGTGAGGCGTTCGGGCGAGACCAGCAGCACGTCGACTTCATCGGCCGCGAGCTGCGCGTGCACGGTGTCCCAATCCAGCTGGTTGGCCGAGTTGATCGCCACCGCCCGGACACCGGCGCGGGCCGCCGCCGCCACTTGGTCCCGCATCAGCGCCAACAGGGGCGACACGATGAGGGTGGGCCCGCTCCCCCGCCGCCGCAGCAGCAGGGAGGACACGAAGTAGACGGCCGATTTTCCCCAGCCGGTGCGCTGCACCACCAGAGCCCGGCGGCCGGCGTCGACGAGCGCCTCGATGGCCTCGTACTGGCCGTCGTGGAATCCTGCTTCCGGGTTGCCGACAAGCTCCCGGAGGACCTGCAGGGCTTCCTGGCGGGTGCTGGTGATTTCTGCGGTGTTTGGCTCCTGGGACATGGTTTCAGTATTCCAGCCGGGTCCGACAGCATGTACCCGGGACCTTCGCTATGTGGACAACGGCGAAAGTTGTGAAGTCTGTCCACATACGGGGTCCGTGTGGGCGCCCGGCACCGCCGCCACAGTAGGATTGAGCGCGTGACTAGCGAGCAGAACAACACTTTCGACCTCTCGGCTTCCTTCAAGGCCTACGACGTCCGGGGCATCGTCGGCGAGACCATCAGCGCGGAAATCGTGAAAGCCGTCGGCGCCGCTTTTGTCGACACCCTTGGCCTTGCCGGCGAGACCGTCCTGGTCGGTGGGGACATGCGGCCGTCCTCGCCCGAGTTCATCAAGGCATTCGCCGACGGCGCATCCCGCCGCGGTGCCGATGTCCAGCTCCTGGACCTGATCTCCACCGATGAGCTCTACTACGCCTGCGGCGCGCTGAACGCAGCCGGGGCCACGTTCACCGCAAGCCACAACCCGGCCCAGTACAACGGCATCAAGATGGCGAAGGCCGGCGCCCAGCCGATCTCTTCGGAAACCGGCTTGAAGGAGATCCAGGCCCTCGCCGAGCAGTACCTGAACGAAGGCAAAATTCCCGAGGCGGAGACGCAGGGAACCATTGCCGTCCGCGATGTCCTGAAGGACTACTCCGCCTACCTGCGCAGGCTGGTGGACCTCAGCGGATCCCGTCCGCTGAAGGTGGTCGTCGACGCCGGCAACGGCATGGCGGGCCTGACCACCCCTGCCGTCCTCGGCGACGCCCTGCTCCCGGCCCTGCCGTTCGAAATCGTTCCGCTGTACTTCGAGCTGGACGGCTCCTTCCCGAACCACCCGGCCAACCCGCTCGAGCCGGAAAACCTCCGCGACCTGCAGGCCGCCGTCGTCAAGCACGGCGCGGACATCGGCTTGGCGTTCGACGGCGACGCCGACCGCTGCTTCGTGGTGGACGAAAAGGGCGAGCCCGTCTCGCCGTCGGCCATCACCGGAATGGTGGCGCGCCGCGAAATCGCGCGGGCAAAGGCCGGCGGCGAGGAAGTCCCGGTCATCATCCACAACCTGCTGACTTCCAAGGCCGTTCCGGAGCTGATCGAGGAAGACGGCGGCCGTCCGGTGCGCACCCGCGTTGGCCACTCCTTCATCAAGGCGGTCATGGCCGAGGAAGGCGCTGTGTTCGGCGGCGAACACTCCGCGCACTTCTACTTCCGTGATTTCTGGAACGCCGACACCGGCATGCTCGCTGCCATGCATGTCCTGGCCGCCCTGGGCGAGCAGGACGGACCGCTGTCCGAACTCGGCCGCCAGTACGAGCCCTACGTTTCCTCCGGTGAGATCAACTCCGAAATCGAAGACAAGGCAGCCGCGATCGAGCGCGTCCGTGCCGACTTCGAGGGTGAAGACATCGACATCGACCACATGGACGGCAGCACCTTCAGCGCGAAGGACGGCAGCTGGTGGTTCAACCTGCGTCCTTCCAACACTGAGCCCTTCCTGCGCCTGAACGCCGAGGCCAAAGACGCCGAAACCATGAGCGCGGTCCGCGACCGCGTTCTGGCCATCGTCCGCGGCTAGCAGGGAAGCAACGCCATGCCTGAAGACATCTCCCCCGACGCCGTTCAGCCGGATGCCCAGGAAACGGAGGACGCCCAGGAAACCATCTCGCGCGAACTGCGCGAAGTCCTGGGCGCCGCCCTCGGCACAGCCCAAGAGCACATGGAGCAGAACGGCGGTTTCCTGCCTTTCGGCGTCACCCTCGCCGACGACGACGAACTGCGCCTCGTGATGATCTCACCGGGTGAGCTGGATGCCGACGGGAACATCGACGCCGAGACGATGCTCACCGACGTCATCGAACTCCTGCGCCGGGGCCGCGAGGGGTACCGGGCTGTGGCGTTCGCAAGCGACGTCACCCTTCCCGAGCACGGCACGGACGGCATCCACGCCGCTGCCGAGCACCGCAGCGGCGGCCTGATGGCCGCCGTCGTGCCCTATGACGTCACGGCTGAAGGCTTCAGCTTCCGCCCGCTGGAGGCAGACGGCCACGACGCGGCGGTCTGGACGGACTAGCTTGCCCGTCCTCGCAATAGCGGCCGGAATCCGGGCCGAAATCCGGCCAGGGCAGCCCGGCGGGACCGGTTTCCGGAGACCCGTTTCTGCATCAACGCCAAGCGCTGCTTAAGCTGAAGGCATGAAAATCAACGCGTTCGCCGATGTGAGCCTGCGCGCCGTCATGGTGCTGGCGGCGGCTCCGGGGGGCGCCCTGCTGACCACCCAGGCGGTGGCGGACGCCGTGGGAACTCCCTACAACCACGTCAGCAAGGCATTGGCGAGGCTGCGCGAGCTGGGGCTGATCGCCGTCGAACGGGGCAGGAACGGTGGATCACAGCTGACAACTGCCGGCCGCCGCGCGACGGTTGGCCAACTCCTGCGCCAGCTCGACAGCAGGCAGGATCCGGCCGAATGCCAGTCGCCCAACGGCGACTGCCCGCTCATCACCGAATGCAGCCTCCGGCGCGCCATGGGGCGCGCCCGCGAGGCCTTCTACCGCGAACTCGATTCCGTCGTGATTTCTTCCCTCCCCCATGCCCGCCAGATGGAACCCGTTTTCCACACGATCGGGCTGCGGCCGGACTTCCAGGAGCCGGCAGCCCGGCGCTGAGCGCGACGGCTGCCCGCATCTGAGCGCCGCCTGCGCGGCTGAGCGCGACGGCTGCCCGCATCTGAGCGCCGCCTGTGCGGGCTCCCGCTGCAGCCCCAGACGCCGATTTGCACATCTTTTCTACGAAGAGTAGAAATTGATCCATAAATACTCGTATTTGAAATGCGTGTATTGATCGCCCGGGCGAACCGCCCGCCTAACCCGCAGGAGAATCAATGCTTTCCGAAAAGTCGCGTCCTGTCATCGAAGCCACTCTTCCCCTCGTCGGATCGAGGATCGGAGAGATCACCGCCGACTTCTACAAGCGCCTTTTCGCGGCACATCCGGAATTGCTGGATGGACTCTTCAGCCGCTCCAACCAGCGCTCCGGCGAACAGCAGCAGGCTCTCGCCGGAAGCATTGCGGCCTTCGCCACGCATCTGATCAACAACCCGGGCACCCTTCCCGAAGCCGTACTGTCACGGATTGCCCACAAGCACGCTTCCTTGGGAATCCGGGAGGAACAGTACGGCGTGGTCTATGAGCACCTTTTCGCAGCCATCGCCGCGGACCTGGCCGATGTCATCAGCCCGGAAATCGCAGAAGCCTGGACCGAGGTCTACTGGCTCATGGCGGACGCACTCATCAAGATCGAAAAAGGCCTCTATGCGGCCCAGGCCAATAACCGGATGTGGATGCCCTGGCGCGTGGCTGCCACTACCCCGGCCGGGACGGACGCCCTGACCTTCATCCTTGAGCCGGCGGACGAAACCCCCGTCACGCCTGCATTTGCCGGCCAGTACATCAGCGTCAAGGTCCAACTGCCGGACGGCCTGCACCAGGTCCGCCAGTACTCGCTCTCGGCGGACGCCGGCACCAGCCGGACCTTCACCACCAAGCTCAACGACGGCGGCGAGGTTTCCACAGCGCTGCACAACGGCGTCGAGGCCGGCGACATCCTCCAGATTTCAAACCCCTATGGCGAGATCACGCTGAAGGAGGGGGACGGTCCCCTCGTCCTGGCATCCGCCGGCATCGGCTGCACGCCGATCGCCTCGATCCTGCGGTCCCTGGCCGATACTGCGACCGGGCGCCAGATACTGGTCCTCCACGCCGAGAACTCCATGGAGAGCTGGGCACTGCGGGACCAGATGACTGCGGACGTCGAGAGGATCGACGACGCCGAGTTGCAGCTCTGGCTCGAGGCTCCCCAGCCCGGAACGAAGGAAGGGTTCATGTCCCTGCGGGAGGTGGACCTGCCGGCCGACGCGTCCCTTTACCTATGCGGGCCGCTTCCCTTCATGAAGAAGATCCGCGATGAAGCCATCGACGCCGGCATCCCGGCCACGCGGATCCACTACGAAGTGTTCGGACCGGACGTCTGGCTCGCCAACTAACGGCGGGAACAAACCCAAAACACGACGGCGGCCCGTCACCTTCCCAATAGAAGGTGACGGGCCGCCGTCGTCTTAAGGACGCCGTTGTCCTTAAGAGGTCTAGGCCAGTCGGCTCTTCAGTCCGTCCAGCTCGGCCTGCAGGGCCGCGGGGAGGGACTCGCCGAACTTCGCGAACCATTCCTCGATGGAGGCCAGCTCGGTTTCCCATTCGGCCGGGTCCACGCGGACGGCCGCTTCGACCTCAGCCGGGGTCATGTCCAGGCCTTCCAGGTCGATGGACGCACCGGTGGGAACGAAACCGATGGGGGTCTCGACGGCGTCGGCCTTGCCTTCCAGGCGCTCGATGGCCCACTTGAGCACACGGGCGTTGTCTCCGAAGCCGGGCCAGGCGAAGCCGCCCTCGGCCGTACGGCGGAACCAGTTCACCAGGAAGATCTTCGGCAGGCGCTCCGGGTTGGCCTTGGCGGACAGGTTCACCCAGTGGTTCAGGTAGTCGCCTGCGTCGTAGCCAATGAACGGCAGCATGGCCATGGGGTCGCGGCGGACGACACCGACGGCGCCGGCTGCGGCAGCCGTGGTTTCGGAGGACAGCGTGGAGCCCATGAAGATGCCGTTGGACCAGTCGCGGGCCTCGGTAACCAGCGGGATAGTGGTCTTGCGGCGTCCGCCGAAGAGGATGGCGGACAGCTCGACGCCTTCGGGGCTGAAGTACTCCTCGGCCAGCATGTCGATCTGGTCGATCGGCGTGCAGAAGCGGGAGTTCGGGTGGGCCGCCGGGGTTCCGGACTCGGGCGTCCAGGAGTTGCCCTGCCAGTCGGTCAGGTGCGCCGGAGTTTCCTCCGTCATGCCTTCCCACCACACGCCGCCGTCGTCGGTCAGCGCCACGTTGGTGAAGATGCTGTTGCCCTTGGCGATGGCGCGCATGGCGTTCGGATTGGTCCCCCAACCGGTGCCCGGAGCAACCCCGAACAAGCCTGCTTCGGGGTTGACGGCACGGAGCTCGCCTTCCTTGCCGAAGCGCATCCAGGTGATGTCGTCGCCGAGGGTCTCGACCTTCCAGCCCTTGATCGTGGGATCAAGCAACGCGAGGTTGGTCTTGCCGCAAGCGGAGGGGAACGCAGCAGAGACGTAGTAGGTCTTCTGCTCCGGCGAGGTGAGCTTGAGGATGAGCATGTGCTCGGCCAGCCAGCCCTCGTCACGGGCCATGACCGAAGCGATACGCAGGGCGTAGCACTTCTTGCCCAGGAGGGCGTTGCCGCCGTAACCGGAACCGAAGGACCAGATGGACCGCTCTTCGGGGAAGTGCACGATCCACTTCTCCGGGTTGCACGGCCACGAAACGTCGGCCTGGCCGGCCTCCAGCGGCGCACCCAGGGAGTGCAGGGCCGGCACGAAGAAAGCGTCAGTCTCGGTGATGCGGTTAAGCACGTCGGTGCCGATGCGGGCCATGATGCGCATGGAAGCCACCACGTAGGCGGAGTCGGTGATCTCGACGCCGAACTTGGGATCCTCGGCATCCAGGTGACCCATGACGAAGGGGATCACGTACATGGTGCGCCCGCGCATGGAGCCGGCGAACAGTCCGCGCAGCTTCTGCTTCATCTCGGCCGGGGCCATCCAGTTGTTGGTGAAGCCTGCGTCGCGCTCGTTCTCGGAGCAGATGAAGGTCTGCTCTTCGACGCGGGCAACGTCTGCCGGATCGGAGAACGCCGCGAAGGAATTCGGGAAGGTCTCCGGGTTCAGCGGCTTCAGCGTGCCGGCTGCGACGAGTTCCTCGGTCAGGGCCTTGTATTCGCCCTCGCTGCCGTCCACCCAGTGGATGCGGTCAGGCTGGGTAAGTTCAGCTACTTCCTCAACCCAGGCCAGCAGGCGTGCGTGCGTGGTGGGTGCCTTCTCAAGCAGCGGCAGTCGCGCCAGGTCGCCCATTGCAGTTCCCTTCGTCGGGGTCGGTGGTGTGTCCTAAATGCTAGGTCTCGCGGAGTAGACCATTTAGGCCTAGGACATGGGATCTCATGGGCCTTTCGGAGCAAACCCCCGGAAAATCAACGCTTGCGACCCAAAAACCAGCGATTTTAGTGAGCAAGGTCACATAGACCGGTATAGTTGCCCAGATTACATGCCGTCGATTTGGCGGATAGGCGGATCTCGCGTAAAGTTTATTGAGGTTCGGGGGGCGAGCGAAAAAGCGAAGCCCACGAACCATGGTGTGAAAGCACAGAATGCGCCCATAGCTCAGCTGGATAGAGCGTCTGTCTACGGAACAGAAGGTCAGGGGTTCGAATCCCTTTGGGCGCACAGACAAGGCCCGTACCGCTTCGGCGGTACGGGCCTTTTTCGTTGTCTTTTTTCGTCATAGAGCTCGACGGCGGCCCGGACTTCCGGCAGGTGCGGCGACCCCTCAATACGGTGGAATCCGGCAGCCGCAGCGCGGCACCGCGCATCAACGCCGAAAGAAACGAGACCTGGCCATGACCGAGGCACTCCCCCAGTACGACAACCAGTCCGGCATCCAGCCCGACAACCAGTCCGGCATCCAGCCCGATGGCGCACCCTCTGCCGCACTCCGCGGAGAGCTCAGCGAGGAGCTCCGCGGCCGGATGCACTCCATGTACAAGCATCTGCACGCCAATCCCGAACTCTCCATGCAGGAGCACGCTACGGCGCGCTTCATCGCCGAGCGGCTCGACGCCCTGGGCATCGGCAACTTCGCCTGCGGCAGCACAGGCGTCGTAGGCGTGCTGCGCAACGGCGACGGACCGGTGATCGGATTCCGGGCGGACACCGACGGTTTGCCGATCCTTGAAGACACGGGCCTCGACTACGCCAGCACGGCGCGCGGAGTACTGGCCGACGGAACCGGGGTGCCGGTAATGCACGGCTGCGGCCACGACACCCACGTCACCACGCTGCTGACGGCGGCCGAACTGCTGGCCGGTGCCACGGAGTCCTGGAGGGGCACCGTCGTCTTCATCTTCCAGCCGGGCGAAGAAACCGCCGCCGGGGCGCAGGCCATGATCGAGGACGGAATCTGGGACAAGGCACCGCGCCCGGAAATCATCTACGGCCAGCACGTCATGGGCAACGAAGCCGGGACCATCAACATCAGCATCGGCAACGCCATGGCGATGGCCGACTCCTTGAAGGTCACGGTGTTCGGACGGCAGTCCCATGGTTCACAGCCCCAGGTGGCCATCGACCCGATCGTCCTCGGCGCCCAGATGGTGCTCCGGCTCCAGACGATCGTGTCCCGGGAGGTCCACCCGCTGAAGGCAGCGGTGGTGACAGTAGGCACCTTCCACGCCGGGTTGAAGGAGAACATCATCCCCGCCACCGCCGAGTTCACCCTGAACATCCGAACCCTGGAGCCGGAGGTCCGCGCCCAGGTCCTGGCGGCCGTCCGCAGGATCATCCTGGCGGAGGCCGATGCCTCCGGTGCGCCGCTGCCGGAGATCACGGAGCTCTACACCTTCCCGCGCAACTACAACCAACCCGCCGCTACCGAACAGCTGATCGAGGCCTTCCGCGCAGCGCTGGGGGCGGAAAACGTGGCCGTAGTGGAGCCGATGATGGGCAGCGAGGACTTCGGCGCCTTCGCCGAGGCGATCGGCGTGCCGTCGGTGTACTGGATGTTCGGTGGCATGAGCCGGGAAGTGCTCGACTCCGGCCGGCCTGTACCGATGAACCATTCGCCGTACTTCGCCCCGGTCATCGAGCCGACTCTGAGCACGGGCGTGCGGGCGGCCCTGGCGGCGATCCTGTCCAAGCTCGGGAAGTAGTACGACGGCGGGCGCCCGTCACAGCTGCCCCCCGGTCCCGACGTCGTGCAAACCGCGCCGGAGCCGGCCTCAGCGGCCGGCCACCAGAGCGGCGATCCTCTCCCGCAGTTCTTCGAAACGGGAAGCGAGCAACCCGCCGGCAGCGGCAGCGTCCCCCGCGGCAACGGCGTCGTAGATCTTCCGGTGCAGCGCCGCAACGGCCGCGGCATCTTCCTGTGAGGGGCCTGCCTCCAGCTGGATCCTGCGGTAGACCTTCCAAAAGACCCCCAGCAGTTGCTGCAGCAGATCGTTGCCGAGCGGTTCGAACAAGCGGCGGTGGAACTCTGCGTCGGCCGCGGCGGTGTGCCCGCCCGCCTGGGCGAGCTCCTCCATATGCTCAACGGACTCAGCCAGCCGGGCGAGCTGCCCGGGCGCGGTTGCCGCGACGGCGGCCGGCAGGAGCCCGGATTCCAAGGCCTCGCGGATGCCAAGCAGCTGGAGTGCATCCTCCCCGCCCTGCCGCAGGGACAAGCGGCTGCGGAACACGAGGCCGTCCGCGAAGGCGTCGAAATTGCTCGGGGCAACGAACATCCCGAAGCCGTGCCGGATCTCGATCACGCCCATCGCCTGCAGGACCTTGAGTGACTCGCGCAGCGTGTTGCGCCCCACCCCGAGGGACGCCGCGAGTTCGCTTTCCGTGGGCAGGGGATCGCCGGCTTCAAGTTCCCGTTCAAGGATCAGGTCCATGATGTCCGACTGCAGGGCCCTGAGCCGGGTCTGGGCGCTGTACCGCGCCTGCCGAACCATGCCGGATTCCACCCGTGCCCCCTCCCGAGACGGACGCCGTCCGGCCGGTCCGCAGGGACTGCCGCGAACGTTCCGGTGACGATGTTGAAGCGAGCTTAGTGCGCCGCCCCGCCCATCTCAAGACAATATCGGATGTCCCATCTCCGCCCGAGAAACAGCCTGCTGGCCCCGGATACCGCGGCGAAAGGACAGGCGTAGGCTTCTCTCATGACTGAGGAGCGCTCCCGGGAATTCGACGTCATCGTGATCGGTGCCGGAGCCGCCGGCGAAAACGTCGCCGACCGCGTCGTCCGGGGAGGCCTCACGGCAGCCATCGTCGAATCCGAACTGGTCGGCGGGGAATGCTCTTACTGGGCCTGTATTCCGTCGAAGGCCCTGCTCCGTCCGGGAACAGCCCTGCATGGTGCCCAGTCCGTACCCGGCGCTGCAGATTCCGTCACCAAGGTCCTGGACCCGGTGCCCGTGCTGAAGTACCGGGACTACTTCACGAACCGGTGGCAGGACGACGGCGGCGTCCAGTGGTTGACCGATACCGGGATCGAGCTGGTGCGCGGCGTAGCCCGCATCACCGGGCCTCGCGAGGTCCAGGTGGACGGCGTGGACGGCAACAGCTACGCGCTCAAGGCGCGGCACGCCGTCGTCATCGCCACCGGCTCGACCCCCATCATTCCGGACATTCCCGGCCTCCGCTCGGCCCCCTACTGGACGACGCGCGGCGCCACCTCGGCCCGCGAAGTACCGGAGCGCTTCGTGGTGCTGGGAGGCGGCGTTGCCGGCGTCGAAATCGCGCAGGCTTTTGCCCGGCTGGGATCGCTGGTGTCGGTGGTCGCGCGCAGCAGGCTGCTCAGCGCTTTCCCGGAGGAGGCGGCGGAGCTGGTTGCGGCCGGTCTGCGCGCCGACGGCGTGGCCCTGCACACCGGCACCGCGGTTCTCAGCGTGCGGACGAATGAACAGTCGTTCTCCGTCACGCTGGACGACGGCAAGGTCCTGGACGCTGACAAGCTCCTGGTGGCTACAGGCCGCAGGCCCGCACTGGACAATCTGGGGCTGGAGAGCGTCGGGCTCGTCGAAGCGGAGGACGACGGCGGCCCGCCGGCGTTGCGCATCAGCACCGATTCGACCGGTCTCGTGGAAGGTGCCGCGAGCGATGGAACCAGCGGGCTGTGGCTCTACGCCGCGGGCGACGCCGCGGGCACCCCGTTGCTGACCCACCAAGGGAAGTACAGCGCGCGGGCAACCGGCGACGCAATCGTCGCCCGGGCCGAAGGCAAGCTGCACCGCGCCCCGAGACCCTGGAGCAACGTCACCAGCACGGCGAACGAGCACGCGGTGCCCAGTGTTGTCTTCACCGATCCCGAAGTGGCCAACGTGGGCCTGAGCCTGGGCCAGGCTCAGGAACGCGGCATCCGGGCCGGCACCGTGGAGCTGCCCATCAACGTTTCGGGCTCGCAGCTATACGCGGAGAACTACCGCGGGTGGGCGCAGCTGGTGGTCGACGAGGACAGGCGCGTGCTGCTCGGAGCCACCTTCGCGGGACCCGGCGTGGCGGAACTGCTGCACGGGGCAACGATCGCGATCGTGGGCGAGGTGCCGTTGGAGCGCCTGTGGCATGCGGTGCCGTCCTTCCCCACCCTGAGCGAAGTGTGGTTGAGACTCCTGGAAAAGTATGGCCTGTGAACTCTATTTGAACTGACTGGTCAGTTCAAATAGAATGGAGGTGACATCAGGCTCTCGAAAGGTCCATCGGTGCTCACCGCACAGGAACTCCAGATCAACGGCCGCCGCGCCGACCTCCTGCCGCCCACCTCCCTCGAGGTCAGCCGCGGCCAGCTTCTGCTCATCAGCGGCGACGGGCAGGAACAGCGCACCGCCCTCGCCCTCGCACTCAGCGGCCGGATGAAGCCGGGAAGCGGCCGGCTCAGCTGGGACGGCGCAGCCAAGACCAAGAGAATCCGTTCAGCGAGCGCACTGCTCGACTCCCCCGGCGTCAACGAGCCCGAACAGCACCTGAGCGTGCGCGACCTCGTCACCGAGGACCTTGCGCTCATCCCGCGCCGATACCGCGGCGCCCTGCTCAGCAAGCCCTGGCTCAAGGTGAACAGCTTCGAGGACATCGCCGGACTCTGGATCGAACAGCTCCCTCCGGCGCGGCGCCTTGAACTGCTGACCGCCCTCGCCCTCGCCGACCCCGCCGTCGACCTCCTGGTCTTCGACTCGCCGGACCGGCACAGCTCCGACCCTGCGGACTGGCTCCCCCGCCTTGAGCAGTTGGCGCGCGACGCCGGGCGGCCGCTCGCCGTCGCCGCGGTCGTTTCCGCCCTCCCGGACGGCTGGGACGGCGCCTCCGCCGAGATCGGCAACGCCATTCCGGAAACTGCCGAGGAACCGGCCGCCGAAGAAGAGCCCGACGACGAGCCCGCCGCCCCGGCGGTGGCGGACGATCCGGGTCCCTCCACTACCGACACCCTGCAAAGGACCGCAAAGTGACTGTTCTGCGGCTGGCCCGCTCCGAACTCAAGCGCATGACCGGCGGGCTGCTGCCCAAGCTGACCATCCTGGCGCTGACTATGGTTCCCCTGCTTTACGGCGCCGTGTACCTGTACGCGAACTGGGACCCCTATGGAAACCTGGACAAGATCGATGCCGCCCTGGTGGTGCAGGACGCCGGCGCCGCGTCCTCGGATGGCACCGAATTGCAGGCCGGCCGCAAGGTGGCCGATTCCCTGGTGGAAGGCCACGTCTTCAACTGGCAGCAGGTGGCCACGGCGGAGGAAGCGGACGCCGGGGTGCAGAGCGGCAAATACGCCTTCGCCCTGAAGATCCCCAAGGACTTCTCGGCCAACCTCGTCTCGCCGGGCAGCTTCGACGCCGCCAACCAGGCCATGCTGAACGTCACCACCAACGACGCCAACAACTACCTGCTGAGCACCATCGTGGACAAGCTCACCACTGCCGTGCATTCCACCGTGGCCAAGGAAGTGGGCGAGGAAACGGCCAACCAGCTCCTCACCGGCTTCGGCACCATCCATGCCCAGATCGTCAAGGCTGCGGACGGTGCGGCCAAACTGGCGGACGGCGTCGGAAAGCTCAGTTCCGGGGCAGCCTCCCTCCACGACGGCACCAGCCAGCTCCGCAGCGGCGCGGGCGATCTCGTCGCCGGGCAGACCAAGTTGCGCGACGGCGCGAAGCAGCTCGATGACGGGGCCGGCCAGCTCAGCGCAGGCCTCGGCGAACTCAAGGACAAGACCGCCGGCCTCCCCGCGGATACCAGGAAACTCGCCGACGGCGCCGCCCAGGTGGCCGCCGGACACGCCCAGTTGAACGCGAAGGTGCAGGACGTCGTCGGGCAGCTGGAAGCGTTCGACGCCGGCGCGCGTGACCGCGTGATCGCGGCCAATGCCCGGCTCATGGAGGCAGGGGTCATCGACCAGGAGCAGGCGGACAAGATCCTGGCCGACTACGACGCCGCGGCGGGCTCCGCGCCGGTCGCCGACGCGAAGGCGAAGATCGCCGCCGACGCCGCGAAGATCCAGCAGCTCTCGGACGGCTCGGCAGCGGTCAGCGCCGGTGCCGCGAAGTTCGCCGCCGCAACCCCCGCCCTGACCGGGGCGATCGGCCAGGCCTCGGCGGGTGCCGATCAGCTCAGCGCCGGTGCAGCGACGCTCGCCGCCGGCCAGCAGACGGCCCTGAACGGCGCCTCCGCACTGGCGGATGGTGCCGCGAAGCTCGACGACGGCGCGGCCCAGCTCGCGAGCGGCGCCGCCACCGCCGCGGACGGTTCGCGCACCCTGGCGAACGAACTGGCCAAGGGTGCCGGCAAGATCCCGAACCCGGATGACTCCCAGAAGAGCGAAGTCTCCAAGGTGATCGCAGATCCTGTGGCCGTGAACAACGTCTCGCAGGCCAAGGCCGGATCCTACGGTGCCGGGCTCGCGCCGTTCTTCCTGACCCTTGCCCTGTGGATCGGCGTGTTCATGCTGGTGCAGGCCATGCGGCCCATCACCCAGCGCGCCCTGGCTTCGAATGCGCCCTCCTGGAAGATCGCCGTGGGCGGTTGGCTGCCGTTCTTCGCGGTGTCCGTGCTGCAGGCCAGCATCCTGACCCTCGTGGTGAACTTCGGCCTGGGGTTGAACCCGGTGCATCCGGTGCTGATGTGGCTGTTCATGCTTGCCGCCGCGATGGCGTTCAGCGCGCTCATCCAGGGTGTGGTGGCCTTGCTCGGGACCCCCGGCAAGTTCGTGGTGCTGATCCTGCTGGTGCTGCAGCTGGTGTCCTCCGGCGGCACTTTCCCCTGGCAGACCACCCCGGAACCGCTGCATGTGGTGCACCAGATCATGCCGATGGGCTACGTTGTCACTGGCATGCGGCACCTGGTGTACGGCGGGGAGCTGTCGATGATCCTGCCCACCGTGCTCGGGCTCCTCGGCTACACTCTGCTGGGCGCGGCACTGTCCACCCTGGCCGTGCGCAAGCACAAGTACTGGACCCTGAAGACCCTCAAGCCGGAGATCGCCGTATGAGCACCGAGGACAGCACCGAGGACAAAGCCACCCAGCAGAAGCGGCTTCGCCCTGCACGGACCAACGCCACCAAGCAGCGCCTGTTCGAGGCGTCGATGGAACTGATCGGCGAGCGCGGGGCGGCCGGCGTCACGGTGGACGAGATCGCGGCTGCGGCCGGGGTGTCCAAAGGCACGGTGTACTACAACTTCGGCAGCAAGTCCGACCTGATTGCCCAGTTGCTGCGCCACGGCGTCGACATCATGCTCGAGCGCCTGCAGGGCATCGCAGACCCGGAGGCCGATCCCCTGGACGCCATGGAGGCCATGCTGGGCCAGGCCATGGACTTCATGGACGACTATCCCTCATTCGCCCGGCTCTGGGTCAGTGAAAACTGGAAGACGCCGAACGAATGGGGCCAGCTCTTCGCGGAGCTGCGTGCCGAACTGATTGCGGTGATCGGGGCGGCCTTGGAAAACGTGGCCCGGAAATACCCCGTGGACGGCCGTGTGGCGCGCGGCAGCCTGGAAGCGGCGATGTTCGGGGCCATCTTCGTGGTGGGCCTGGACCGCCAGACGTACAACCCGGAGCGCAGCAAGGAACAGGGTGTGGCCGCGGTGATGACCCTCATGCACGGCTACGTGCTGCGATAACGGTACGCAACTGCAATCTGCCGCGGCGTGGCGGGAGCAATGGCTACGGCGTCCGCTCAGGGATGATTGATTCCATGCGTCGTATGGGGAACAGTGGAAAGCTCGCGGTCATTTCCGCAGTGGTGGCCGGGGCCTTGCTGGTCCTGGCGGCGATCACCCTCGAAGAGTGGGTCCTGTTCATGTTCTTCGGGGCCGTGGTCCTGGGCTACCTGGCGTCGCTCACCCAGGTCCTCGCCCGGCGACGCTACCTGGTCCTGGCCTTGGCTTTCGTCGGGTCCACCCTGTTCATTGCCTTCGGCATCGCCTTCCTGCGCATGTGGGGCCTGGCCTTCACCCTGAGCGAGAACTCCCTGGGCAGTGCGGTCAGCAGCAAGGACTCGGACATCTACTTCTACCTCTCCCTCGCCGCCGGCGCCGCTTCCCTCGTGCTGCTCTTCGCCGGGGCCATCTGGCCCGCCCGCCGGACCGCTCCGGCGCGCCCTTCAGGGCGCAAGCCCGCCTCCCGCCCTACCCGCCGGCCCACCGGAAAGGCGGCGCCCGCGGCTGCCAGGCGCCCGGCGTCGGGTACTGCCCGGCGTCCCGCCGCAAAGGTGCCGCCGGCTCCTGCCAAGCGGCCGACGTCGGGAGCTGCGTCCCAGCCCAAGGCGCCCGCCAATCCGTCCCGGCAAAGCTCCTCCGCCCGGCGCCGCTGACCCAAGTAGCTCGCAGTTAATGTCGTTTTGAGCGCTCAAAACGACATTAACTGCGAGTCAGTTGGGGAACCTTCAGGGGTAATGCCTGCCGTCGCCGCTGCAGCACCGCGACGGCGACGCCTGCCAGGAGGATCAACCCGCCTGCCAGCTCGGCCGGCGTCGGGACCTCTGCGAGGAACAACCAGGCTGCCGTCATCCCGACCACCGGGACGAGCAGCGTGAACGGCACCACTGCCGATCCCGGGTACAGGCCGAGGAGCCGGTTCCAGATTCCGTAGCCGAGCAGCGAGGCGAACACGGCTGTGTAGAGGGCGCTGAGGATCGTGGCGGGCTGCAGCTGCGCGAGCGTCCCGAAGACGGCGTCCGGACCGTCGACCAGCAGGGACAGGGCCGCGAGCGGAATCGGCACCACGGCCCCGGACCACACCACCAGGCCAAGCCCGGAGGCCGCCTTGGCCTGGCGCGCGATCACATTCCCGATCGCCCAGGACAGCGCCGCGGCGAGCACGATCATCAGTGGCACCACCGGGGCCACGAGGCTCCGGCCGACGGCCACCACGGCCAGCCCCGCAACTCCGAGCACCACCCCGGCCAGCTGCCGCTTCCCCGGCCTTTCGCCGAGGAAGCGGGCGGCGAGCAGCACCGTCAGCAGCACCTGCGCCTGGAGGACGAGCGAGGCCAGCCCTGCGGGCATGCCCAGCGCCATGCCCAGGTAGAGCAGGCCGAACTGCCCGGCGCTCATGAAGAGCCCGACGCCGGCGATCGCTTTCCAGCCGACGTCCGGTTTGGGGATGAAGAAGATGCAGGGGAAGACCACCAGCACGAAGCGGATCGCGACGAACAGCAGCGGCGGGACCTCGGCGGTGCCGCCGTGCCCGTCGGAAGGGTGCAGGCCGACATCGATGGCGACGAAGTTGAGTCCCCAAAGAACGGCGACCAGGACGGCGAGGGCGGAGTGGCGTAGGTTCACGGTCCAACTGTCGCACTCCCCTACCGTGAAGCACCAGCGTTGAATTCTTCATGCAATCATGTACCGTTGCTTCATGATTGAGATCGCAGCACTGCGTGCCCTGGTCGCGGTCGAACAGCATGGCTCGGTGATCGCCGCCGCGGACATCATGGGCTTCAGCCCTTCCGCGGTGTCCCAGCAGATCAAGAAGCTCGAGAAGCAAAGCGGGGTGGCCGTCCTGGAACGCCACGGCCGCGGGGTGCTGCTCACGGACCGCGGCATGGCCCTCGCGGAATACGGGCGGCGGATCCTCGGCGAACTGGAGGAACTGCAGGCCACGCTCCTGGCCGATCCGGCAAGGCCCAGCGGCGTGCTGCGTCTCGTGGCATTTTCCACCGCCTGCAGGGGCCTGGTGGGACCGATGCTGGGGAAGCTCGGCCGGGTATCGGGCGGCGACGGCGACTCCGGGCTGGACATCCGCGTCCTGGCCGAGGATCCACGCGAGGCGGTGCAGCGCGTGGCCTCCGGCGAAGCGGACCTCGGGGTGGTCCACAACTGGAACTCGGTTCCGCTGCTCATCCCGGGGAACATGATCCACGAAAAGCTGTGCACGGACACCGCGGACGTGCTGCTCAACTCCGCGCATCCGCTGGCGGGGCGGTCCGCCGTCGAGGCTTCGGACCTGCTGGGCGAATCCTGGATCAGCACGCCCTCCAACGCCATCTGCAACGAAGCGCTGCTGGCGATCTTCGCCGGCCTCGGCCAGGTGCCGGACATCCGCATGTACGATCCCGATTTCTCCACCCACATCGCCATGGTCCAGCAGGGTGTGGCCGTGGCGCTCGTCCCGCGGCTAGGCCGGCCGGAGCTCCCCTGTGGCGTAGTGGCCGTGCCCGTGCGGAACCCGTCGCAGCAGCGCGAAGTGGGCATCGTCTACCGCAAGACCATGCGTTCCAGCCCCAGCATCCGGCACGTGGTGGGCCTGCTCCGGGAAGCGGCTGCGGAGCTCAACTAACAAAGGCCCCGCCCAGCCGGCATCCAGCAAGCTCCCCGCGTCCGCGCAGTTCGGCCGGGGATCATCGGACCATGCACCTTGCACTCCGGGAACGCGCCCGGCAACTTCCCGCGCCCCCGCCCGTGCCGCGCTGCTCCCAGCGGACGCTGTTTTTCTGGGCAGCAGGTCTCCTGCTGGCCGGCGATGCCCTGTTCTGGACCCTGTACGCCCAGGTGCAGACCACCTCGGGCCTCGTGCTGCTCGACGGTCCCGTCCACGACCTCGTCCTCGCAATCCGCGGCCCGTTCCTTACCGCCCTGTTCGGCGCGGTTTCCGCGGCGACGTCGCCCCTGTGGATGTCGGTGATCTGCGTGGGATTCTGCGCGGCCTGGTGGATCCGGCGCCGTGAACTGTGGCGCCCGGCCCTCCTGCTCTTCGCCATGGCCTTCACCGTGGTGGTCACCGGAGTGGTGAAGGAATGGGTGGACAGGCCGCGCCCGCCGGCCCGGGATTTCCTCCTCGGCCCGGACGACGCCCTGTCCTTCCCGTCAGGCCATACCGCGGGGACGGCAGTGTTCCTGTTTGTCCTCGCCTATTTCCTGGCGTCGCGTTCGGGCCAGCGTTCGACGGCGGTGCTCGCCCCGGCAGCAGCTCTTGCCGGCACGCTGCTGGTGGCCTTCAGCCGGGTCTACCTCGGCTACCACTGGATGAGCGACGTGCTGGCGTCGCTCGGGCTGGGACTGGCCGTGACCGCCGTCGTGGTGTTCGCGGACGCGGTACGCCGCGGTCCGGGCGGGGCTGTTTCGGGCGCGGCTATTTCGGGCGCGGGACGGCGAAGTGGGTGAGGCGGGCGTCCTGCCCGTCCAGCTCCGCCCAAGGCTTTTCCAGCTCCATGACCGTCAAGGCACTGGTGGGGTAATGACTGGCGGCATCCATGTACGCCTCATGGTCCGAGTCCCGGGAGGCGAGATGCATGGCGAGGTCCTGGACACCCGGCATATGCGCGAAGACCATGAGCGTTCCAACGGTGTCCGGCACGTGGTTGATGATGCTCAGCATCCGCAGCGCGGAGGCGGCATAAAGGCCGCTCTCAAGTTTCGGCGTCGGCGCCTTATCACCCAGTTCGCTGCACACCCAGGTGCAGGTCTGGCGGGTCCGTAGTGCCGAGGAACAGAGAATGAAGTCCGGAACGACTTTATGCTTCAGCAGCCACTTGCCTGCCAGCGGAGCTTCCCGGTGACCGCGCTCAGCCAAAGGCCGGTCGTGGTCCGGGACGCCCATCGGCCAATCGGACTTGGCATGGCGCATGATCACCAGGCGCTTGATGTGGTGCTCACTCATGCCCCAACTTTAGCCGCGGACGCAAGAACGCCCGCTTCCCTCAAGGGAAGCGGGCGCCGTCGTGCGTCGCTAGATCGAGTATTCCGGAGCGGCCCAGACGATGACCTCGGGGTGCTCGTAGAAGCGGTAGCCCTGGCCGCGGACTGTGCGCACGGTGTTGGCAAGGCGGCCCAGCTTGGAGCGCAGGCGGCGGATGTGGACGTCGATGGTGCGCTCGTTCGGCACTTCCTCGGCGTTGCGCCACAGGCCCTCGAGGAGTTCGTCGCGGCCCACGGTGCGGGTGCCGTTCTCGACCAGGTAGTTCAGGAGTTCGAACTCCTTGAAGGTCAGGTTCAGGGATTCACCGTCGAGGTGCACTTCGCGGCGGGCGAGGTCGATCAGCACGCCGGAGGGGCGGGCTTCCTGCTGCGGCTGCGGACGGACGGCCTCTGCGCGCTGGCGGTTGCCGACTGTGGGGTCACCGAAGGTGGAGCGGACGACGTCGAGAGCGGAACCCGGGGCGCTGGCCGGGGCAACCGCGACGGCGGCGTAGCTCTCGGCGCCGGTCACGAGGGACTGGGCGTAGGCGCGGATTTCCTGGGCGAGCTTGGCAATGGAGGTGCCCGCTGCCGCAGCGGTGTCCTCGTCAATACCCATGTAGAGCACGAAGCCGCGGGCGACGTTGTCGCCGGGGACGGGGCGGATCGCACGCTCGGAAGGCGCAAGGACCGGAGTGGGTGCGGTCAGGGGGGCCGCCTCGTTGGCCGGAACCGCCCGGAGCTGTCCGTAGGAATTGGGGTTGTAGCCCTGGGGAACGTAGCCCGGGGCCTGGCCTGCACCGGCAGGGCCGGGCTGGACGTAGCCAGGGCGACCGCCCAGGCCAGGGCGCAGGCCGGCGTTGGATGCCGCCTTGTTGGCGTTTCGAACAGAGATGTGGACGTATCCGGATGCAACTGACATGGGAGTGCTTACCTCAATGTGAATGGCCGTCATCGCGGCTTCGAATGCTTATACGGTCCCCGCAATGAGTTGGGGAAAGGCGCCCGACGTTGGGCAAGGGACGAATGCCTGGATCTTCTTGGGGTCGGAAGTTAGGCGTACATTCGACAACAGCTCATCGCGATGCCAGCGGGTGCGCTGGTCCCGATTGCTGCGGCTGCAGGTGCTGTTGAGTTCTTGTTCACATTTGAAGTGTGCAACGTAATAAAGGGAACTTGCAAGTAACAAAGCGCAGATCCGTCCACATCCTGAGACGGAAAGGACTATTGTGCGCCAGATCACAATTTCAGAATGTCCAAATGTGACCGACTTCGCTTCGTCACAATCTCAGTCTGAAGCGCAATAATCGAATATTCTTCGCTCAGAATGGCCCTTTTGGAATCTTGACGCGAAAACTCCCGCCTTGCCTGAATCTCAAGATATGAAACATCTCTTGTCCAATCGGGATTCGGCGCGGTCCCAAAAATTTTCCCCGAATCGTCTGCTAGAAGCCCGGGAGAGGCTCTGGTACGGGTGGCTGGAGTGCCTGCAGTGACTCATGGGAGGCACCGGAGAGTTTCCTGAGGCGTACTTGCTGGAACCGCCCCCAGGGCATGCCCGCAAGAGTCCGACGGATTCCGCGGCATCATCCGGGCCGCCCGCTGGCGCACCCGCCGGCTTTGGGCCGGCCAGTTCCGTACGGGTGATTGATGCCGCGGAATCCGACGCCGGAAAACAGGAACGCCTGCTTCACTGCTTCTGGCGGCAGCTCAATTGCTGGAGGTACCCGTGCCTCCGTTTCCGGAAGCACCCGTGCCTGGATCTCGGCCGGGAACGCCGGTGCCGGAATCCTGGACGCTCGATGTTCCCGTGACCAACTGGATGGTCTCTGCCGTGTAATTCCCGGATTCCTGCAAGGCGGTGATTCTTACGGCGCCACCGCTTTGCACGTCCGAGATGTCCAGGGCGCTCCCCTGGTCCTGGTTCATTCTGCGTTGCATGCCCTGCGTCACCACAAGGCCGCTGCCAAGGCTGTAGCTGCGGGTGAACCCGTCCTCGCTCTTGACCGTGATGGAGTCGTCCGAAACCGCGGTCACCGTGCCGGTCTGCGAAGCCATGTTCACATATTTCCCGTTCCGCAGGATCACGTATTCGGAATGGACCGCTGCGGCCAGGCCACCGGTCCCCATGCCCAGGCCGTCCGGCGCAAAGCCGCCGCCATTCATGCCGAACCCGCCCGACCCTCCTTGGGCCGGCATGCCGCCCTGCCCGGTCATGCCGCCGGAGCCCTGGGTTCCGGCGTCGGCTGCCGCGCCGGTGCCCGCGGCATAGACGCCGGCAGCGGTTGCTCCGGCGACGACGACGGCGACCCCTCCCGCGATCAGCCCCTTCTTCAGGGTCCACTTGCCGGGCGTGCCCCCGCCCAATGGGGTTCGCCCCGCACTCTGGGCGGGTGCCGGACCCCAGCCAGCGGACGGCTGCCCCGACGGCGGGGCGCCCCAGCCAGCAGAGGGTTGGGCCGCCGTCGGGAATTGTTCCGGCTGAACCGCTTGGAAGGGCTTCCGGGTTTCCGGCACCTGCGCGCGCTCGGCCGGCCCTTCGTGGCCCGGGGTTGCGGGAGGGTCCTGTCGTTCCATGGTCTTCTCCGAGTCTTGGGACGGGATCGTTGTCCCGCCCAGACTCAGCGGCGTTGCTGTGCAGGGGCTGTGTCACACGGAAGCCCCTCCTGTGAGCTGTTGGCGGCGACGTTCCTTCCCGCTTGCACGGGGAATCCCAGTTCCGGCCCTCGCGATTTAGGCTTAGGACTCACAGCGTGCTCACAGGAAGCGCAAAGCAGGAGCAAACGGCCAGATCGGAGGCTTGTCCCATGGCATCCTCGCACTCCACCAACAACCTTCCCCAGCTCAGCCACCCGGACGGCTCCCCCATCCGAGCCCTCGTCGTGGACGACGAACCCAGCCTCGCCGAGCTGATGAGCATGGGCCTGCGCATGGCCGGCTGGTCTGTCGAAGTCGCCGGGGACGGTTCCGCCGCGGTCAAACTGGCCAAGGACTTCCGCCCGGACGTACTGGTGCTGGATGTCATGCTTCCAGGGTTCGACGGCGTGGAGCTGCTGGGCAGGATCCGCGCCTTCGCTCCGGAGGTGCCCGCGCTCTTCCTCACCGCGAAGGACGACGTCAAGGACCGCATCACGGGGCTGGCCGCGGGCGGCGACGACTACGTCACCAAGCCGTTCAGCATGGAGGAAGTCCTGCTGCGCCTGCACCGCCTGGTCCAGCGCTCCGGGGTGGCCGCCATGGACACGGCGGAACTGGTGGTGGGCGACCTGACCCTGAACGTCGATACCCGCGAAGTGACCCGCGCCGGCCAGGACATCGCGCTCACCGCCACCCAGTTCGAGCTCCTGCGCTACCTCATGGAGAACCCGCGGAGGGTCGTCAGCAAGGCGCAGATCCTGGACCGCGTCTGGGATTACGACTTCGGCGGGCAGGCCAACATCGTGGAACTGTACATTTCGTACCTCCGCAAGAAGATCGACGCCGAGCACCCTCCGATGATCCACACCGTGCGCGGCGCCGGCTACGTCATCAAGCCCGCCGACTAGGGGCAGGCATGTCCAATCTTTCGGGAGCTCCCCGGCGGTCCGGCCCGTACTGGCTGAATCCTGCCACCTGGCATTTGCGGACCCGGCTGATCCTCGTCTCCATGGCCCTGCTCGTGGCGATCTGCGGCGCCGTCGGGATCGTCAGCTACGCCTCCATGGACCTCTTCCTCACCCGGCAGTTGGATAAGCAGCTGACGCAGGCGGCGCACCGCGCCACCGAGTTCGGCAGGCCGCCGTCGGGAGGTCCTGCCGGGCGCGACCCCCTTGAGGCTCGGGGCCAGGGGGCCGGGACGATCAACGCGCGGATTTTCGGGTCGACGGTCAGCAGCGCCGGGTTCATTGACGACGACGGCGTCCGGGCCGATCTCTCGGCGGAGGACAAGGCGGTGCTGCTGGATCTTCCCGGAAACGGCCTGCCCGTGGACCGGAGCCTGTCCAACGGCGACTACCGGCTCGTGGCGACCGCAACGCCCTATGGCGACATCATCGTCACCGGCCTGCCGCTCGCCGCGAAACAAGGCACCGAGGCGTCACTGGTGTGGACCATGGTGCTGGTGTCCCTGGGCGGGCTGGGACTGATCGGCCTCGCAGGGACGGTCATGATCCGGCGGACCATGCGCCCGCTCGAGCAGCTTTCCGAGGTGGCCACCAAGGTTTCGCGGCTTCCGCTCGACGCCGGCGAGGTGGCCCTGGCGGTGCGCGTCCCGAAAACCGCTGCGCATCCCGGCACCGAGGTGGGCAGCGTGGGGCACGCCCTGAATCTCATGCTGGACAACGTCTCCAACGCCCTCGAAGCTCGGCAACGGAGCGAAACGAAGGTGCGCCAGTTCGTGGCCGACGCCTCGCATGAGCTCCGCACCCCGCTGACGGCGATCCGCGGCTACACCGAGCTGTTGCGCATGACCGAAAACTTCAGCGAGGACGGCCGCAAATCCCTGGGCCGGGTGCAGAGCCAATCCGAACGCATGACGGCGCTGGTGGAGGACCTCCTGCTGCTCGCCCGCCTGGACGAGGGCAAGCCGACGGAGTTCGGCGATGTGGACCTCACGCAGCTGGTGGTCGAAACCGTCAGCGACGAGAAGGTCATGGCCCCGGGGCACCTGTGGCAGCTGCAGCTCCCGGACGAACCCATCACCGTCCGCGGCGACGCCTCCCAGCTCCACCAGGTCCTGGCCAACCTGCTTTCCAACGCCCGCAAGCACACCCCGGACGGCACCACAGTCACCACCGGGGTGATGCGTTCGGCCGACGGCGCCGCGGTGATCACCGTGACCGACGACGGCGGCGGCATCGATCCGGAGTTTCAGGACCGGATTTTCTCCCGCTTCGCCCGGGCAGACGCCGCACGCACCGGCACCGAAGGCAGTTCCGGCCTTGGCTTGTCGATCGTCGAGTCGATCGTGCAGGCGCACGGCGGTTCAGTGGAGGTCAGCTCCCGTCCGGGGTGGACCGAATTCGCCGTGCGGCTGCCGCTTCCCTGAGAAAAACCTGAACCCGCAACGCCGGAGCGCGCCTGCGCAAGGCGACTCACCGCCGTCGTGATGTCCGTTACCTAAATGTGACTTTCGCGTGAGGCTCCTGTACCGTCGAAAGGGTGCGCCGGATATTTCAGGCCACCGCCGGGCAGGCGCCGAGCTCTGCCACTCCCCGGCGCCCCAATAACCCAGGCAGAGACGGGGGACCCAGAGTCTCCGGGCCGTTTCGCGTTCACGAACCGGCCCTTGGGGTGAAGCCGCAAAACCAGAATCTCCGCTGGTGCGGCCGGATGACCTCATCCGAACCCGACAGCTAACTCCGCAGGCGTTGAGAGGTAACCACCATGTCTCCTGCCAAGGATCAGTCGCGCCCGCATGGGCGCCGCCGTGCGGAGGTTTCTGCTCCGCGCACCGTTTTGAAGAAAGCTGCCGCCCTGCGCAGCACCAGCCAGCGCCTGGCCGTCACAGCCGGCGTGGCTGCCGTGCTCCTGGGCGCCGGCGCCGCCGGACAGGCCGCCGACCAGGCGTTCGATGCCAGCCGCGCCTCCGTCTCCGCGCCGGAAGCGGGTGTCACAGCAACCGCCAGCCCGACGCCGTCGGCCATTGCTTCGACGCCCGCCGCCAAGCCTTCCACCCCGGCAAAGCCGGCCACGAAGCCTGCCGCCGTGACCGCCCAGTCGGCCAAGGTGGCCCCGGCCAAGCCCGCCGTCCCGGCAAAACCCGCCCCCGTGAACGACCCCGCTGGCGCCCAGGCCTATGCCGCGAGCCTGCTCTCCTCCTTCGGCTGGGGGCCGGAAGAGATGGATTCGCTGCGGATCCTGTGGACCAAGGAATCGGACTGGACCACCACGGCCGTCAACGCTTCCAGCGGTGCGTACGGCATCGTGCAGTCCCTGCCGGGCGACAAGATGGCCACCGAGGGCGCCGACTGGCAGACCAACTACAAGACCCAGATCCGCTGGGGCCTGAAGTACATCAAGGAACGCTACGGATCGCCGTCGGCAGCGCTGTCCTTCCACTACGCCAACAACTGGTACTGAGCCGCTTCTGCCAGTACGGACGGCCCGTCAGGCCGTGAGCGCGTACGCCTCGCGGATCCAATTCAGCAGTTCGGCATCAATCCCGGAGGGCTCCGTGACGATAACTTCGTTGTGCCACCGGTTGGCGGATACACGCTCCGCCCGGTGCACACGGTCGGATGTGAGCTCCCTCTCGAGAACTATGTTGACCAGGATCCCGCCCCGGCGGGGATGGATCCCGAGGAACGCGCGCCCGTGCGCCACGTGGAAGGATGACGCGTTCTCCTGAAGTTCGCAGCCTTCCAGGGCAAGGACTTGATCCATGAGCGCGCCGTAAATGCTCGATGAAACCGGGTCGCCTTCGATTCGTTCTCTTGCGGTGCGGGCCATCCCGCCAGCATAAGCGCGGGCTTTGCTGCACACCACTGCCGCCGACGCCTCCAGATCTTGACGGCCCGTCCCTTTCGAGGGACGGGCCGTTTCTTGCTTTTCGGTGATGATCCGGCGGGCGGCGTTCGGCGCCTTAGCTCCGGTCGTGGAGGGTGACCTGATAGCCATCGGGATCGGCAAACGTGAACGTGCGACCGAATGGACCGTCGATCGGAGCCGTGATGATCGTATGGCCATCCGCGACGAGGGCGTCGTGAATCGCCTGGACGTCGGTGGCATGAAGCCAGATCGCGGCGCCGATGCCGGGCTGGGCAACGGACGCGAGCTCGGTGCCGGGAACGATGTCCCGCAGGGCGAACGCGATCGGCGTCGTCTCGAAGACGACGGCATGGGGAGGGCCCGCCTGTGAGCGGACGAGGCCGAGGTACTGCTCGTAGAACGCCTGCGACGCGTCAAGATCGCGAGCCTGGAGGGATATGAAGTCAGGGCCGGTAACGGGCATGATGCTACTCCTTCTATTCGTGTCAGATTCCTGACACGCGTCAACTATGTCAGAATTCTGACATGAGTCAAGATGACATGGGTCAGCAAGGGGTCGACCTGGAGACGTCGCTGGGCTACCTGCTGAAAGAGGCGTCGAGCGCCCTACGCGCCGCCATGGAGGCAGTACTTCGCCCGCTCGGGATGACCGTAACGCACTACTCCTGCCTTGAGTTGCTCGCGCAACGTCCGGGGCTGTCCAACTCCGAGCTCGCGCGAGGAGCCTTCGTGACACGGCAATCGATGAACGTGCTGCTCCAAGCCTTGGAGAGGGACGGATACGTGACCCGACCGGCGGAGGATCGCGTTGGGAAAGTTCTTCCCACGCGCCTCACTCCACGCGGTAAGCAGAGCCTCGAGAAGGCGACCGTTGCTGTCCGATCCGTCGAGCTCAGGATGCTGGGCGGCATGACGCAAGACGAGCAGTCCGCCGCGTTCGTAATACTGCAGCGCATGGTGCACGCCCTGCGCAACGACGAGGGTGGATCACAGCGATAAGGTGCAGCTGTAACTTCTTGCCGGGCTCCTCATCCACAGCCATCCACAGCCGCAGCACAGCTTGCGCCTAAAGCACGCAAATCCCGCGCCGTCACTGTGGGTCCATGGCACTCACAGACTCAACCACAGCAAGCGCAGACTGCGCGGCCCCGCCATCGGGCACCCGCGGCAGCACCTTCCGGCCTGGCTCCACGGATGCCCGGCCCGGCGGAGCGACCCTGCTCCGGCACGCGCCCGTGGACACCAGTTCCGGCACCGCCGTCCTCGACGTCACCATCCCCGTCTTCAATGAGGAACGCGACCTCGAGGAGTGCGTGCGCAGGCTCCACGGCCATCTGCGCGCCGGTTTCCCGCACGCCTTCCGGATCACCATCGCGGACAACGCCAGCACGGACGGCACCCTGAAGATCGCCGAGCGCCTGGGCCGTGAACTCCGCGAAGTGGTGGCCGTCCACCTCGACGAGAAGGGCCGCGGCAACGCCCTGCGGAAAGTGTGGCTCGCCTCGCCTGCACCCGTGCTGGCCTACATGGACGTGGACCTCTCCACCGACCTCGCAGCCCTCGCCCCGCTACTGGCGCCGCTGATCTCCGGGCACTCGGAGCTGGCAATCGGCACCCGGCTGACCCGCAATTCAAGGGTGGTCCGCGGGCCCAAGCGCGAATTCATCTCGCGCAGCTACAACCTGATGCTGCAATCCCTCATGGGGGCCCGCTTCAGCGACGCCCAATGCGGATTCAAAGCCATCCGGGCCGACGTGGCGCAGCGGATCCTCCCGTACACCCTGGACAAGGAGTGGTTCTTCGACACCGAACTACTGGTCCTGGCCGAACGCTGCGGGCTTCGGGTCCACGAGGTGCCGGTGGACTGGATCGACGACCCCGACTCCAGCGTGGACCTGCTCCGCACCGCGCTGGCCGACCTCCGCGGCATGGCCCGGCTGAGCCGCGACCTGCTCAGCGGCCGCATCCCGGTTCCCGAGCTCCGCGCAGCCCTGGCCCGCGGTCCGTTGCCGGCCTCCGCCCGCACGGCCGAGAAGAACCCACGCAACAGGCTCTTCGGCCAGCTCGTGCGGTTCGGCGCAATCGGCGCGGCGTCCACCCTGGCCTACCTGATCCTCTTCCTGTTCTGCCGCGGCTTCATGGACCCGCAGCTGGCCAATTTCCTGGCCCTGCTGGTGACCGCCATCGCCAACACCGGCGCCAACCGGCGCTTCACCTTCGGCATCCAGGGCGGCGGCGCCGTGCGGCACCATTTCGAGGGGCTCCTGGTGTTCGGCATCGGGCTCGGACTGACCTCCGGGGCCCTCGCCCTGGTGCACGGCAGTGTCCTGTTCAGCACGACGGCGCCCGAGCGTTGGGTGGAAGTCGTCACCGTCGTGGCGGCGAACCTCGCCGCCACGGTCCTGCGCTTCCTGCTGTTCCGCCTGTGGGTGTTCCGGCAACCGCCCGCGCCGCCTGCTGAAGAGACTGCAACTTCCCGTCCCGTCGAAGCAGAAACGGCAGCACGATGACCTCCACCATGACCCCCGCCACCCCGGCCACCCCGCCGGTCATCACCGGCAATCCGGAACACCGGGAGGGAACCCGCTGGTTCCGGATCGCCTTCGGCGGTCAGCCCCGCTGGGTGCGGCCGTCCGCCGTCGGGCTGCTGCTGGCCACCGCGGTGCTGTATCTGTGGAACCTCGCGGCCACCGGCTACGCCAATTCCTTTTATGCCGCCGCCGTGCAGGCGGGCACCAAGGACTGGACCGCGCTGCTTTTCGGCTCTCTCGACGCCGGCAACGCCATCACCGTGGACAAGCCGCCGGCCTCGCTGTGGATCCCCGCACTGGCGGGCCGTGTGTTCGGTTTCTCCCCCTTGAGCATGCTGGTGCCGCAGGCACTCATGGGCGTGGCCGCCGTCGGGCTCCTGTACCTGGCGGTGAAGCGGGTATCCGGCCCCGCGGCGGGCCTGCTGGCCGGCGGCGCCCTCGCATTGACCCCGGTGGCTGCCCTGATGTTCCGCTTCAACAACCCCGACGCGATGCTCACCCTCTGTCTGGTCCTGGCCGCCTACTTGACCACCCGCGCCATCGAACGGGCCGGCTGGAAATGGCTCGCGGCCGCGGGTGCGGTGATCGGCCTGGCGTTCCTGACGAAGATGCTGCAGGGCTTCCTGGTGGTGCCCGGCCTGGGCTTGGCCTACCTGTGGGCCGCACCCACCACGCTGCGGCGCCGGCTGCTGCACCTGCTCGGTGCACTGGGCGGGATCCTCGTGGTGGCCGGCAGCTACATCGCGCTCTTCCAACTCACCCCGGTGTCGGCCCGGCCCTACATGGCAGGCTCGGAAAGCAACAGCTTCCTGGAACTGACGTTCGGCTACAACGGCCTGGGCCGCATCACCGGCTCGGGCGAAGGCATGCCCGGCGGGGGCGGCGGCTTCGGGGACGGTATTGGCGGTGCAGCTGGGGGCATGGGCGGCAACGCCGGTTTCGGCGGCGCGGCCGGGCTGCTGCGCATGTTCGGCACCAGCTTCGGTGCCGAGGTGTCGTGGCTGCTTCCGGGCGCCCTGCTCCTGCTGGCCGCCGGGATGTGGTTCACCCGCCGTGACGCCCGGACGTCCCGCACGCGCGCCGCTCTCCTGCTGTGGGGCGGCTGGCTGCTGGTCACCGCGGGCATCTTCAGCTTCATGAGCGGGATCGTGCACCCCTACTACGCGGTGGCCCTGGCTCCGGCGATCGCGGCCCTGGTAGGCATCGGCAGCGTGGAGCTGTGGCGCGGCCGGGCGCACCTGCCGGCCCGGGTGGTGCTCGCCGCTATTGTCCTTGCCACCTCGATCTGGTCGGCCCTGCTGCTGACCCGCGATGCTTCGTGGCTGCCTTGGCTGCGCATCGTGGTGGTGATCCTCGGTGTGCTGGCCGCCGCCGCGCTGCTGTTGCGGATGGACATGCTTGCCGGCAAGTTCCGGAAAGCGGCCGCGGCCGCGGTCGTGGTGGCCTCGCTGCTGGCCGGCGGGCTGGGCACGGTTGCCTGGACCTTCGCCACCGCGGCCGTGCCGCACTCCGGTTCCATCCCGACGTCGGGCCCCGCTTCAGCCGCGATGGGCGGCTTCGGAAACCGCGACGGCGGTGCGGGTGCCCTGGGCGGAACAGGCGGCCTGGGCGGCTCACCGGACGCCGAGGGCGGCAACAGCGAGCTGACCGCCCTGCTGTCCGCGAGCACCACGAAGTGGTCCGCGGCGGTGTCCGGCGCGACGCAGGCCGCGAACCTCGAGCTGGCCTCCGGGACCAGCGTGATCGCGCTCGGCGGCTGGAACGGCGGCGATCCCTACCCCACCCTGGCGCAGTTCCAGGAGATGGTGGCCAACGGCGAGGTCAGCTACTTCATCACCGGCGGCATGGGCGGCATGGGCGGCATGGGCCGCGGCGGGAGCTCCGAAGTCGCCACATGGGTGGCAGCGAACTTCCAGGCCGAAACCGTGGGCAACTCCACGGTGTACAAGCTGGGGTCCTAGAGGCTGAGTTCGATCCGCGGGCGGCCATCGGCATCCTGGCTGACCACCGCGGAAATACCCGAGTAGTCCGCGATGCGCGGCAGTCCTTCCGCGGCCTGGCCGCCACCGTCGCCCACCACCACGGTGCGCATGCCGGCGGCCCGGGCGGCGGCTATTCCGGCCGGGGCGTCTTCGAAGACCACGACGTCGGCCGGCTCGGCGCCGAGCAGGGCGGCCGCCGCCAGGTAACCTTCGGGGTCCGGCTTTCCGCGCGTGACGGACTCAGCCGTGACCGCCGTCGCGGGCATGTCCAGGCCGGCCGCCCGCATGCGGACCTCAGCGAGCACCCGGTCCGCCGAGGTGACCAGCGCGACGACGTCAGCCGGCAGGGCGCGCAGGAACGCTTCGGCCCCGGCTAGGGCCACAACGCCTTCCGTCCGGGTGCGCTCCATCTGGCCGAGTTCTGCGGTGAGGGCCTCGACGTCGGAGCCGGCCGGGGCGAAGCGGCGCACCGTGTCCCGGGCCTGCACGCCGTGCGACGTCCGCAGGATTTCCGCGTAGTCCAGGCCGTAGCGGGCCGCGAACTCGCCCCACACCTGCTCCACGACCGCCGTCGAGTCCACCAGGGTGCCGTCCATGTCGAAGAGCACGGCACGGACGGAGAGGGCGGTTGCTTCGACGGAAGGGGTGTTGGTTTCGGTGGAGGCGGGCAGGCTCATGGCTCCATCCTGCCCGCCCGGGGTCTTCCGCCCAACCGGGAGACCGTTTGTGTCAGCGGCACGCCGGCCTTAGCCGTTCGGCCGGTGCGGGATGTACTGCACCGCCCATTTGTTGCCGTCCGGGTCGGCGAAGTGCACAAAGTGCCCCCAGTCCTGGATGTCGATGTCGCTGACGTCCACGCCGTTGTTCTTGAGGTGGGCGTGGGCGGCCTGGATGTCGCTGACCACGATCTGCAGGCTCGGTGCCGTGCCGGGAGGCGCATCATTGAGGCCCTCGCCGATCGCGATCGAGCAAGCCGATCCGGGCGGGGTGAGCTGGACGAACCGGAGGCCGTCCATGGGTCGTTCGTCGTAGTCCGCGTTGAAACCGACCTTGTTGACGTAGAAATCCTTGGCCCGGTCCACATCGGACACAGGGACAAATACCAGTTCCAGTTTCCAGTCCATGCGCCACAGGCTAGTGGGGCCCGGGTGAAAACAATAGGGGCTGTCTCAGCCGGCCACGCCGTAAAGGCGGTCGCCGGCGTCGCCCAGGCCGGGAACGATGTACGCCTTGTCGTTGAGCTTCTCGTCGATCGAAGCCAGCACGATCTTGACGTTGGCCTCGGAAAGTTCTTCTTCCAGCTTCGCCAGGCCTTCGGGGGCGGCGAGCAGGCAGATGCAGGTGACGTCCGAGGCGCCGCGCTTGAAGAGGAACTTGATGGCCTCGCGCAGGGTGCCGCCGGTCGCCAGCATGGGGTCGAGCACGAAGATCTGCCGTCCGGTGAGGTCCTCGGGCAGGCGCTCGGCGTAGGTGATGATGTCCAGGGTTTCCTCGTCGCGGGCCATGCCGAGGAAGCCGACCTCGGCAGTGGGGACGAGCTTGGTCATGCCCTCGAGCATGCCCAGGCCGGCGCGCAGGATCGGAACCACCAGCGGCGTGGGCTTGGTGAAGGCCGTGCCGGTGGTCTTGGTGACCGGGGTTTCTATCTCCACGGTCTCCGTGCGGACGTCGCGGGTGGCTTCGTAGGCCAGGAGGGTGACGAGTTCTTCGGTGAGTTGGCGGAAGACCGGCGAAGGGGTGTTCTTGTCCCGCAAAACGGTGAGCTTGTGGGCAACGAGCGGGTGGTCCACGACGAGTGTGCGCATGCGTCCAAAACTATCATTGAAGCCATGAGCACCTCCCAGCCGTATCACGCCGAACACGAGGCCTGGATGGGCCTTGCCTTGGACGAGGCGCGGCGGGCGCTGGACACCGAGGATGTGCCGATCGGCGCCGTGGTTCTGGGGCCCGACGGCGGCGTGCTGGGTGCCGGGCGGAACGAACGCGAAGCGCACGGGGACCCCACCGCGCACGCCGAGATCGTGGCGATCCGCGAGGCGGCCGCCGCCCTGCAGCGCCACGCATTGGAGCTGGGTGAGGGCGGGGACGGCTGGCGCCTGGAGGACTGCACCCTGGTGGTCACCCTGGAACCGTGCGCGATGTGCGCCGGGGCGATCGTGCTGGCCCGGATTCCGCGGGTGGTGTTCGGTGCCTGGGACGAGAAAGCCGGAGCGGTTGGCTCCGTGTTCGACATCCTCCGCGAGCGCCGGCTCAACCACTGGGTGGAGGTCTACCCGGGGGTCCGGGAGGCCGAGTGCGCGGCGCTGCTGCGGGACTTCTTCGCGGCGCACCGGGGATAGCGGCGCACCAGGGATAGCGGCGCACAGGGGATAGGGCGCAGGGCGTACGGGGGCCGGCTTACCCTTCCGGGGAAGTCTCCGGACGCCTTGCCGGGCGGACCCCGAAAAGCGGCAGCACGACGTCGTCCACCACCTCCTGGAGGTAGTCGTCGCCGACCGGCAGCCCCGAGAAAAGGACCCGATGCCGCAGGAGCGCCGGTCCTGCTTCCAGCCTTCTTTCGGTGACCAGGGACGCGTCGCACTCGCCGCGTGCCACCGCCCGGCCGACGATCTCGCGCATGGTCCGCACCATGTTCCCGCGCCCGAATTCCCTGATCTGCGCGGCAGCTTCCGGATTCTGCAGGGATTCGCCCAGCAGGCCGAGCATCGCTTCCCCCAACACTCCGTCCAGCAGACGGACGATCTGCCTCATGAGGGCCAGGACATCACCGCGCAGGCTCCCGGTGTCCGGCACGGAGCTGTCATTCGGCATCACGTCATAGGCGGCGTCCAGCACCAGCGCCGCCCTGCCGGGCCAACGCCGGTAGAGCGATGCCTTGCTGGCCCGCGCGCGTTCGGCGACCCGTTCCATGGTCAGCGCGGCATATCCGGATTCGGCGATTTCGGCACGCACTGCCTCGAAGATGGCGCTGTTCAGGGCAGCGCCACGGCGGCGGGGCTGCTTGCGGTGGTCGGCTCCAGGCGCGGGCGTCACTGCCCTGCCCCTTCGGCGGCCCTGACGTCTCCCCGGTTGCCGTCGACCAGCACAAGCTGGCCGTCGTGCAGGACGCTGGTGCCGTTGCCCGTTCCCATGACGGCCGGTATCCCGTATTCGCGCGCCACAATCGCAGCGTGCGAGCCGACGCCGCCGGCATCCACCACTACGGCCGCCGCGCGCTGGAACAGGGGTGTCCACGAGGGGTTGGTATAGGGGCAGACCAGGATTTCGCCGCTGAGCAGCGAGCCGAAGTCCTGCGGCCCGCGGATGATGCGCACGGCCCCAGAGGCCTGGCCGCGGCTGGCCCCTGTGGCGCTGAGGAGCGCCCCTTCCGCAGGGCGGACCTCGGCGAACAGCACCGCCGGGTCCAGGAGCGGGATCCCTTCGAGTTCGCGGCGTTTGGCGGCCCGGGCAAGCACCAGCGGGCGGTACCGTTCGCGCACCCAGGCCGGCAGCGCGCCGCCGTCGGGCATCTCCGTCACCCCTTCCAGCTCACCGAAACGCAGGTGGTACACGTCCTCCGGCGCGTCCAGCACTCCGGCATCCACCAGGCGGTGGCCCAGTTCCAGCTGCGCGCGGCGCAGCGGCGGCAGCACCATGGTGGCGCAGAAGTGGCTGTCCTCGCGGAAGGCCATGCCGGCCTTGGCACCGTCGACGGCGGCGAGCACCAGGCGGCGCACCGCACCAAGGCGCAGGGCAGGGTGCCGTTTGAGCTCGGCCAGCGCGGCGCCGGTCTGGTCTGCGGCGTCGGGGCGCTCGGCCATCATCGCCTTGACGAGGCCGAGGACAAGCTCCGGGGCATCAGACCAGGTGGGCGCACTGCTGAGCACCACGCTGATGGTTTCGCGGTGGCCGAATTCGGCCAGGAACGCATGGAATGCCGTCCGGAACCCGGAAAACGCCGGATCGTGCTCCACCCGGTCCACGAGTCCCTCCAGATCCCCCCGGGTGCCGGCTACGGCAAAGGCCTGCGAAAGGACGGCGTCGCCGCGGACCCCGGCCGCGAGTTCTTCCAGGGCGCGGTTGGCCTGGCTGGTCCGGGTTTCGGCGCCTGCGATGAGGGCGGAACCGAGCCGGGGTTTCCCCAACAGCAGGAGCATGAGCCGCAGTTTCCCCTGCAGTACGAAGGAGCCCGGCAGGTACGACACGCGCAGATCGGTGATCTTCTCCATCGCGGCGAAGGCATCCCTGGCCAAGCCAAGCACCCCGGCCCAGCTGAGCCGTGCCGGATCCTGCTCCCGCAACCGGGCCACCTCGGCCAGGAAATCCGCGAAACGGCTGTCCCGGGTCCAGTCTGCCGGCTTGAAGCGGTGCACCCGCCGGGCCACGGATACAGGGGCTGCGATGGTGCGGAGGGTGGGCCTTGGCACCGGAGGCAGCAACTGCACCACCACGCCGTCCTCTTCCGGCAGGATCTCCCGTACCGGCGGGAAGACCACGCCAACGCTGCCTGCCATCCGCCCGAGCATGGCGAACACACCGCGTTCCATCCATCCCGAGACGTCCAGCGGATAGGGCCGCTGTTGGAACATCTCCACGAAGAACGGGCCCACCAGGCGCTGGATGCGGTTGAGCACCGGAGGCTGGGGCGGCAGCGCCGTCATGGGACGTGATTGGAGCACCTGGATGCGGCCCTCCGAAATAGCCCACTCCATGTCCTGTGGCCGGCCGAAGAGAGCCTCGGCCCGCCGGGCCAACGCGGCCAGTTCCGCCAGCTCGGGCCCGGTCAACGACGGCGCGGATGGGGAGGGTCCCGGTGCTTCGTCGCGTTCCACTTGGGCCGTCCCGCCGCCCGCCACGGCGCGGATCACCACTTCGTGCCCGCCGGGCGTGAAGGACACCGTGTTGCCCTCGCCGTCCAGGACGTAGTGCTCGGGCGTCACCAAGCCGGACACCACCGCTTCGCCCAGCCCGGCACCCGCATCCACCACGATTTCGCCACGCTCCCCCGTGACCGGGTTGGCACTGAACATGACCCCGGCAATCCGGGCGTCCACCATTTTCTGCACGACGACGGCGATCGCTACGGTGTGCGGGTCAATCCCCTGGCGCTGGCGGTAGGCCACGGCCCGGTCCGTCCAGAGCGAAGCCCAGCACCGGACGACGGCGTCGAGCACCTCGGCCTCGCCGACGACGTTGAGGAAGGTGTCCTGCTGGCCCGCGAACGCGGCGCCGGGCAGATCCTCCGCGGTGCCACTGGACCGCACCGCCACAGCGCCGCCGCCCAAAGCCGCATACGCCGCGGCGATCTCCGCCCGCACGCCAGGCGGCACCGTGGCTGCGGCGAACAGCCCACGGATCGCCCCGGCGTCGGGGGTTCCGCTTCCCGCTCCGCGCTCCGTCCCGCCCGGCAGCGCCGGGTCCGGCAGCGCCGCGTCCAGCAGCGCCGCGTCCGGCAACGCCGCGCCCGGCAACGGCCCGTCCAGCAGCGCCTGGAGCTGCGTGCCCGGCAACGGCCCGCCCAGCAGCGCCTGGAGCTGCGCGCCCTGCCCGGTGTCCCTCAGCAGGGCGGAGTACGCGGCCGTGGTGACAACGAAGCCGTCCGGAACGGGGAATCCGTGCCGCGCCAGTTCGCCCAGATTGGCACCCTTCCCGCCGGCCGCGGGGAGGTCCTGTGTTCCGAATTGGGCGAGGGTACCGGTGAATTTCATTGCGGGGCTCCCGGAGTGGTTTCTGATGGTGCGTCGGAGTAGGAGGTGGTGCGCAGTTCGCGTTCGGGCAGGAACAAGGTGGCCACGAACGCCGCAAGCAGCACCAGCGCGGCATAGCCGAAGACCGGCGGCAGTGCCCGGCCAAAGGCCTCCGCGACGGCGGCCCGGTCCTGCGCGGGCAGCGCTTCCAGTGCCTTGGGGGTGAGGGAGTTGATGCGGCTGCCCAGGGAAGCCGCGACGTCGCGCGGGACGGCTTCGGCGAAGCGGGCCGCGATAAGGGAGCCGAGGACGGCGACACCCACCGAGCTGCCCACCTGCCGCAGGAAGGCAACGGTGGATGTTGCGGTGCCGAGGTGGCGCCGTTCCACCGAGTTCTGCACCACCAGCACCATGACCTGCATGACCAGGCCGATTCCCAGGCCCAGGAGCACCATGGCCGCCATGACCAGCCACGGGCTGCTGTCGGCGTCGAGCCTGCTGAACAGCAGGACCCCCAGCCCCGCGAGCAGGTTCCCGGCCACCGGATACGCCTTGTAGCGGCCGGTGCGGGTGATCAGCACACCGGATACCGACGTCGTGAGCAGGATGCCGGCCATCAGGGCGATGAGCATGCCGCCCGAGGCTGTGGCGGACATGCCCATGCCCACCTGCAGGAATGCGGGCAGGTAACTCACGGAGGCGAACATGGTGAAGCCGATCAGGAAGCTGACCGCCGTGGGGATCGAGAATGCGGGGTCGCGGAACAGTCCCAGCGGAATGACGGGATCGGGCACGCGCCGGGCGGTGAACAACCAGCCGGCGACGGCGGCGGATGCGACGGCCGCGAGCACCGGAACCAGCCACTCCGGTCCGTTGTGGACGCCCCCGCTGCAGAGCAGGATGACCGCGACGATCGCCAGGCTCAGCAGGGCCGAGCCGCCGTAGTCCACACGGCGTCCGCGGGGCACCGGCGGCAAATGCAGGGTCAGGGAGACCACGGCAAGGGCGATGAGCCCCAGCGGGATGTAGCCGTAAAAGATCCAGCGCCAGGAAAACAGGTCCACCACGGCACCGCCGGCCAGCGGGCCCGCCACCGCTGCGACGACGAAGGCGGCCCCGATCAAGCCAAGGAGCCTCCCGCGTTCGCGTGGGCTGACAAGTTCGCCGATCACCGCCTGTGCTGCGATCATCAGGCCGCCGCCACCGGTACCCTGGACCGCCCGGCAGGCGATCAGTTCGGGTACGGACTGGGCAAGGGCGCAGAGCCCGGCGCCAACGGTGAACAGGACGAGCGAGCCCTGCAGGACCCGCTTCCGGCCGTAGGCATCGCCCAGTTTGCCGGTCAGGGGCATGGCTGCCGTAGCGGCCACGAGGTAGCCCGTGATGATGGCGGACATCTGGTCCAGGCCGTTGAGCTCTCCGGCCACGGTGGGAAGGGCCGAGGCCATGATGGTCTGGTCCAGGGCCCCAAGGAACATCACCAGAAGGAGCCCGGGCAGGGCCGCCCGGATCGCGTGCGGTATTGCGGGTCTGGCGCGCTGCGTGCTGTCCATGCCATGTCCTCGGACTTGAACCTTGAAGCGGACCTCGGCCGGAATTAGAGTCCGGTGCGTTCCCTAAAAAGGCTACGCCGCCCGGATAGAGAACTCAACGTTTCTAACTGTTTTGCGCCGCCGGCGCTGCCGGAACGCCTTGGAACAGCGTCCCTTCGAGCACGCTCGCCCGGAAGGTCCGCGCGGCGACCAGCACCCAGGCGCCCAGCAGCAGGACGTACCCGACGGCGGCCATCGCCTTGAACATGCCCAGCCCGGTGTGCGCGGCGAGCCCGCTGAGGCCGGTGACGCAGGTGCCCACGGGGAAGGTGAAGGACCACCAAGCCAGGGTGAAGGGCATCCCGGTGCGGGCGGTGCGCAGGTTGATCGCGGCGGCCAGGCTGGCCCAAAGGAGGGCGAAGCCCAGCACGGGAACCCCGTACAGCACGCCGAAGGCTTCCAGCGCGTGAAGCAGCGTCCCCGACACAGCGAAGTGGGCGTTGGCACCGAGGAGGTTGGCCGCGGTGATGGACTGGCCCAGCGGTCCGAGCACGATCCACAGGGTCGGCACCGTGGCGGCGGCGAGGTTCTT
>Ga0105246_10000043_pt1 | contig 47690 bp, 49 predicted proteins | sample KBSM64metaG_FD_99694 | JGI IMG/M metagenome (GOLD analysis project Ga0105246, IMG submission 99694) | Miscanthus rhizosphere microbial communities from Kellogg Biological Station, Michigan, USA - KBS M6-4 metaG | ecosystem: Host-associated > Plants > Roots > Rhizosphere > Soil | place... | reverse complement strand
CGGGTGGCCCGCGGGTGCAGCATCTCGGCCTTGGCGACGGTGCGGCCGACGACCCAGCGCTCCAGGCCGCTGCGGACCACCTCGACCTCGGGCAGTTCAGGCACCCGCCCACGGTAGTGGCACCGTGCACGGGGGTAGATCATGCGGCCATGGAGTACGAGGAGAGCCGCCGGATGCCGGCGTCCGCGGATGTCGTTTTCGACATCATGTCCGATATCGAGACCATGCGGCGCTGGCTGCCGACGACGATCGCGGTCGAGGACGCCGGGCCCGACCGCGTGCACATCGAGGGTGATGCGAGCGGGCAGCACTACGCCGCCGACGGGCTGTTCCGGGCCGAGAAGGACCAGCTGCGGATGGAGTGGGGCAGCGAGGGACCCGACTACGCCGGCTGGGCCCAGGTGTACCACGAGGGCGACAATGCCAGCGAGGTGAACCTGCACCTCTCGTTCTTCGGTAAGCAGGCCGAGGCGCACCGCGGCGCCGCCGCCGACCGCACCCGCGCCGAGATGCAGGAAGCCCTCGACCGTCTCGCCGACGAAGTCTCCCGCCGGGTCGGCTAGGCCTGGGGCGTGCGGGCCTTCAGGGTCTTCCAGGCCGACTCGGCGGCCTTCTGCTCGGCTTCCTTCTTGCTGCGGCCCGCGCCGGTGCCGAACGACTCGCCGCCGACCCTCGCCACCGCCGTGAACGACTTGGCGTGGTCCGGGCCCTCCTCGCTCACCACGTATTCCGGCACGCCGAGCGACATGGCCGCGGTCAGCTCCTGCAGCGAGGTCTTCCAGTCCAGCCCGGCACCGCGCTGCGCCGCGTCGGCCAGCACCGGGTCGAACAGCTTGTGCACGACCTCCCCGGCCTGGTCGAGACCGTGCTCGACGTAGACCGCGCCGAGCAGCGCCTCCAGCGTGTCGGCCAGGATGCTGGCCTTGTCCCGCCCGCCGGTGACCTCCTCGCCGCGCCCGAGCCGGACGTACGCACCCAGACCGTCCGGACCGAGCCCGCGGGCCACGTCGGCGAGCGCGCGCATGTTCACCACGGAGGCGCGCAGCTTCGCCAGCTGCCCCTCGGGCAGGTCCGGGTGCCCTTTGAACAGCGCGTCGGTGATCACCAGCCCGAGCACCGCGTCGCCGAGGAACTCCAGCCGCTCGTTGGTCGGCAGCCCACCGTTCTCGTACGCGTACGACCGGTGGGTCAGCGCGCGACCGATCAGCTCGGCCTCCAAGGTGACGCCGAGCGCGCCCTCCAGGGAGGACGAGTCAGGATTGGAACGAGGCTCTCCGCTCACGCCGACTGATCGCCCGGCCGGTCAGACGGCGACGACCTGCTTGTTGTCGTACGTCCCGCAGACCTTGCAGACCGTGTGCGGCAGCTTCGGCCGGCGGCAGGCGCGGTTCTCGCAGATGACCAGCGTCGCGGCCGACGTCTTCCACTGCGACCGGCGGGACCGGGTGTTGCTCCGGGACATCCGGCGCTTCGGGACTGCCACTGATCTACTCCTTCTCGGGACTGCCACCGAACCGCTCGGCGAGAGCGGCCCAGCGCGGGTCGGTCGTGGTGTGGGTGTGGTCGGCAGGCAGGTCGTCGAGGCGCTCCCCGCAGCCGGCGCACAGCCCGCGGCAGTCGTCCCGGCACAGCGGGGACAGCGGCAGGTCGAGCACCAGCGCGTCGCGGACCAGCGGCTCCAGGTCGAGCAGGTCGCCGACGAGGTGGCTGACCTCGTCCTCCTCCGACGTCTGCTCGGTGGCGGAGTCCGGGTAAGCGAACAGCTCGGTCACCGGCACGCTGACCGTGTCGGACACCGGGGTCAGGCAGCGGGCGCACTCACCGGTGACCGGAGCGGTCACCGTCCCCGACACCAGCACGCCCTCGACCACCGACTCCAGCCGCAGGTCGAGCGTCAGCGGCTCGCCCTCAGGGATGCCGGCCATGCCCACGGTCATCTCGGCCGGCGCCGGCACCTCGACCCGGACAGAACGCATCGACCCCGGGCGTCGGCCGAGCTCGCGCACGTCGAGCACGAACGGCCGGCGGGGGTCGAGACGAGCGGCCGTCCGGGCGGACGACGTCGTTCTGGCTGGCATGGTCACTTCTCGAGGACAGGCGGAAACGGTGGCCACAGGTATGGACCGACCGCCAAGATTACCCGAGGCCCGACCGGTACGTCGAAACGCCTCAGGACATGCCGCCGAACTGCCTGGCGGCGCCACCGCCAGCTGGGCGACCTGCCGTGTTCCGGGGCTGATCGGCGGCTACTCCCCCGGGGCCGCGGGCGCCGATCTCGACGCCGTCGCCGGTTCCGCCGGTCCAGCCGGCGAGTCCGGTCTCGCCGGTCTCCGCGGTCTCGCCGGTCTCCGCGGTCTCGCCGGTCTCCGCGGTCTCGCCGGTCTCGCCGGTCTCGCCGGTCTCGCCGCGGGCGAGCAGGTCCCGACCGCGCTCGACCGTGCCGAGCAACCGGGCCAGCGTGTCCTCGAGCACGGCCAGCCGCTCGTCGGCATACGCGTCGGCGTCCGCCCGCAACCGGCGCGCCCGTTCCCCGGCCGCCTGCAGGATGCCGCGCGCCTCCGCCTCCGCCGCCCGGCGCACCCCGTCGGCGGACACCATCCGCACGGCCGTCGCCCGGGCGTCGGCCAGCAGCCGGTCGGCCGCGTCCCGGGCCGCGGTCAGCACCCGGTCGGCCTCCTGCCTGGCCTCGGCGGTGATCCGGTCCCGGCGGTCCCTGGCCTGCCCGAGCAGCTCCTCACGCGCGGCCATCACCTCGCGGGCGTCCTCCAGCGCCAGCGGCAGCGCGGCGCGCAGCTCGTCGAGCAGGTCGAGCGCCTCCTCCCGCGGCAGCACGCAGGACGAGGACAGCGGCATCGCCCTGGCCGACTCGACCAGCGCGACGAGCTCGTCGAGCGCGTCCGGCACCCGGCGCAGCGCGTCGCCGACCGTGCTGCTCACCGGCGCTCGTCGAGCCGGACGACCAGCCGCTCCAGCACCGCCGGCGGGACCAGCCGGCTGACGTCGCCGCCCCAGGTGGCGACCTCCTTGACCAGGCTGGAGGACAGGAAGCTGAACTCCGGGTTGGTCGGCATGAACAGCGTGTCCACCCCGGTCAGCCCGTGGTTCATCTGCGCCATCTTCAGCTCGTAGTCGAAGTCGCTGACCGCCCGGATGCCCTTGACGATGACCGGGATGTCGTTGGCCTGGCAGTAGTGCACGAGCAGCCCGTGGAACGAGTCGACCCGCACGTTGCCGTACTCGGCCGTGACCTCGGTGAGCATGTCCATCCGCTCGTCCACCGAGAACATGCTCGACTTGGTCTTGTTGACCAGGACCGCGACGACGACCTCGTCGTACAGCTTGCTGGCGCGGCCGATGATGTCGATGTGCCCGAGCGTGACCGGGTCGAACGAGCCGGGACAGACGGCACGGCGCGGCGCGGTGGCGCTCCCGGTCGTCACGAGAATCGACCGTACCAAAGCGTGCCCTCGCCGTAGCGGCGCTGCTTGAGACCCTCGACACGGTGCGGCCAGCGGGGTCCGGCACCCCGGCTGGAGCGCTCGACCGCGAGCACCGCACCCGGCGCGAGCCAGCCCTCGGTGAGCCGGCACAGCACGCCGGCCAGCTCCTCGTCCGGCAGTGCGTACGGCGGGTCGGCGAAGACCAGCTCGTGCGGCTCCGGCTCGCCGGCGAGCACCCGCTCGACCCGGTCCCGGCGCACCGTCACCCGGTCGGCCAGCCCGAGCGCGGCGGCGTTGTCCCGCGCCACCGCGGCGGCGCGCGCATCGGCGTCGACCAGCAGCGCGTGCGCCGCACCCCGGGAGACCGCCTCCAGGCCGACGGCGCCGGAACCGGCGTAGAGGTCGAGCACCCTGGCGCCCTCGAGGTCGACCAGTCCGGACAGGGTGGCGAACAACGCCTCCCTCGCCCGGTCGGACGTCGGGCGGGTGCGCTCCCCCGGCGGCACCGCCAGCCGGCGCCCACCAGCACTGCCGGCCACGATCCGGGTCACTGCGGCAGTGTCGCTGTCGGGGGCGCCCCCCGTAACCCCCGGGCGGTGGCTCGGGTGCACTGGTGGGTTTTCGACCGACCTCTTCCAACGAGCCCCGCCGATCGCGGAGGACCCAGCACGTCCGGAACACCGCGGTGCCAGGCGGTGCTCGGATCGGGGGCCGGCGACCCGCCCGAGCCGGAGGACCCCGTCACCACCGGAGCGCCGCGGTGCCAGTCGGTGCTCGGGCGGGCCGGCGGTCCGCCGGAAGTGAAGGACCCGTCACCACCAGGACGCCACCGTGTCAGCCGGCGCTCGGAGCGCGGGCGGGCGACCCCCCGATGGCGGAGGACCCCATCACATCCAGAACGCCGCGGTGCCAGCCGTTCTCGGGGCCGCGGGCCGGCGGTGCGTCGAAGCTCCCCTCGGGGCCGGAAACCCGGTGGGCCGCTGGCCTTGGACCGGGTAACGTCGCTCCACTGTGTCGTCTGCGCTGCCTTCCCCGGCGGCGGCTCGGGCGCTGGTGCGAGCGGGCTTCCGGCGGTATGCGATCTATCGGCGGGCGACGCTGGCCGGCGCCTTCACCAACACGGTCTTCGGGGTCATCCGGGTGTCGATCTTCTTCGCTGCGGCCGACGCGTCCGGCGGCTCGGTCGCCGGGTACGACCGCGCGGCGCTGTCGACCTACACCTGGGTCGGGCAGGGGCTGATCGCGGTCGTCTGGCTGTTCGCCTGGACGCCGGTGACCCTGCGGGTGCGCAGCGGCGACGTGGCGATCGACCTCGGCCGGCCGGTGCACCCGATCGCGGCCTGGCTGGCCGAGGACATCGGCCGGGCCGGGCAGGCCTGCCTGATCCGGTTCATCGGCCCGCTGCTCGTCGGCGGCCTGCTGTACGGGCTGCAGGTGCCGACGCGGTGGACCACCCTGCCGCTGTTCCTGCTGTCCGCCGCGCTCGCCGTGGTGGTGAGCTTCGGCGGGCGGGTCCTGGTCAGCCTGATCGCCTTCTGGCTGGTGGACGTCCGCGGCGTGCTGACCCTCTACGTGCTCACCTCGAACGTCCTCTGTGGACTGCTGGTGCCGGTGCACTTCCTGCCCGGCTGGGCGCAGGCCTTCGCGTACGCGACGCCGTTCCCGTCGATGCTGCAGGTGCCGCTGGACATGGCGACCGAGCGCTACGGCGACGCGGAGTCGGTGGCGCTGCTGGCGATGCAGGTCGGCTGGGCCGCGGTCTTGCTCGCGGTCGCGGTCCGGGTGTTCGACCGGGGCACCAGGAAGCTGGTGCTGCAGGGTGGCTGACACGCGGGTGTACGCGGCGCTGCTGCGGGCCGGGATGGCCGGGCAGGCGACCTACCGGGCCTCGTTCGCGGTGGAGCTGGTCGGCACCGCCATGGGTATGGGCCTCGATTTCGTCGAGATCTTCGCGGTCTTCCACCAGGTTCCGTCGATCGCCGGGCTGAGCTTCGTCGAGGTGGTGCTGGTCTTCGCGATCGCGTCGACCGGCTTCGCCACCGCCGACCTGCTGGTCGGGCAGAGCGACGCGGTGATCCGGCACGTCCGCGACGGCACGTTCGACGTGGTGCTGCTGCGGCCGCTGTCGGTGCTCGGCCAGCTCGCCGCGGCCGACGTGCAGCTGCGCCGGCTCGGCCGGGTCTCGGTGTCGCTGCTGCTGCTGGTCGTCGTGCTGGTGCGGCTCGACCTGGACTGGACGCCGGCCCGGGCGGCGATGGCGGTGCTCGCCCCGATCGCGGCCACGCTCGTGTTCGGGGCGCTGTTCGTGGCCGCCGGCGGGATCGCGTTCTGGGTGGTCGACGCGACCGAGGTGACCAGCGCGCTGACGTACGGGTCGGCGTACCTGGCCCAGTGGCCGACCGGGGTGCTGACCCCGGTGCTGGCCCGGTTCTTCACCTTCGTCATCCCGGCCGCGTTCACCGGCTACCTGCCGGCGCTGGCGTTGCTCGGCAAGCCCGACCCGACCGGGCTGCCCGACTGGCTGCCGTGGGCCTCGCCGCTGGCCGCGGTCGCGACCGCGGTCGCCGCCGGGCTGGTGTGGCGGTCGGGAGTCCGGCACTACGTGGGAGCAGGAGGATGAGCGAGCCCGGGAGCACGCAGCGCGAGCGGGAGATGATCGTCGAGATCGAGGACCTGAGCCGGCACTTCGTGGTGCGCCGGTCGGTCGGCCGGCTGCGCCGGGAGAAGCGGGTCGTACGGGCCGTGGACGGGATCTCGTTCACCGTCGGGAAGGGCGAGTGCGTCGGCTACATCGGCGCGAACGGTGCCGGCAAGTCGACGACGATCAAGATGCTGACCGGCATCCTGGTGCCGACCTCCGGCCGGGTGCGGGTGTGCGGGCTGGAGCCGGTGCGGCAGCGTCGGGAGCTGGCCCGGCGGATCGGCGTCGTGTTCGGCCAGCGCAGCCAGCTGTGGTGGGACCTGCCGCTGGCCGAGTCGTTCCGGCTGCTGGCCGCGATCCACCGGCTGCCGGCGGAACGGGCCGCCGCCCGGCTGGAGCGGTGCGTCGAGCTGCTGGACATCGGCCCGTTCCTGGACACGCCGGTCCGGCAGCTGTCGCTGGGTCAGCGGATGCGCGGGGAGGTGACGGCGGCGCTGCTGCACTCCCCGGAGCTGCTGCTGCTGGACGAGCCGACGGTCGGGCTCGACATCGTCAGCAAGGAGGCACTGCGCGCGTTCCTGTCGGCCGAGCGGGCCGAGACCGGCACCACGATCCTGCTCACCACGCACGACCTGCCCGACATCGAGCGGCTGTCCGACCGGGTCGTGGTCGTCGACGGCGGGCGCGTCGTGCACACCGGCACCCTGTCCGGGCTGGCGGCCGAGGCCGGTGTCGACCGGGTGCTCACCGTCGAGCTCACCGCGCCGGCCGAGCCGCTCGGCGACGTGCCGGGGACCAGGCTGCTGTCGGTGGAGGCAGGCGGGCTGCGCCAGCACCTCGCCCTCACCGGCTCGGCCGCGGCCGCGGTCGCCGCCGTCTCGGCCCGGACCGAGCTGCGCGACCTCACCATCGCCGAGCCGGACATCGAGGACGTCGTCGCCCGCCTCTACCGCCGCGCCGCCGCGACCCGATCGTCCACAGTGGACTAGAACGCGTCTCAACGCACCGACGGCACGCGCCGATGGGAGACAGCCGTTGGTCAGGTCTTCTCCAGGAACTCCGCGCGTTCCGAGTCGACCAGGTTGGTTACGGCAGCGGCCAGGCCGGGATGGTCGGTGAGCTCGGGGTCTGCGTCGACGATCGCGGACGCCTCGGTGCGCGCCGCGGTGATCAGGTCACGGTCCTTCACCAGCGACAGCAGCCTGAACGAGGACCGGCCGGACTGCGCCTCGCCCAGCACCTGACCCTCCCGGCGTTGCTCCAGGTCGACCTCGGCCAGCCGGAATCCGTCCACAGTGGACGCCACCGCGTCCAACCGCTCCCGGGACGGCGTCCCGGCCGGCGATTCGGTCACCAGCAGGCACAGCCCGGCGGCCGAGCCGCGGCCGACCCGCCCGCGCAGCTGGTGCAGCTGGGAGATGCCGAACCGGTCGGCGTCCAGGATCGCCATCACGGTCGCGTTCGGCACGTCGACGCCGACCTCGACCACCGTGGTCGCGACCAGCACGTCGACGTCACCGGCGGCGAACCCGCGCATCACGGCGTCCTTCTCGTCGGCCGGCAGCCGGCCGTGCAGCACGCCGACCCGCAGCTCGTGCAGCGGTCCCTCGGCCAGCCCAGGCGCGACGTCCAGCACGGCCAGCGGCGGGCGCCGGATCTCACCGTCCTCTTCGGACGGTTCCTCGGTCTCGTCCTCGTCGCCGGTGCCGCCGATCCGCGGGCAGACCACGTATGCCTGGTGCCCGGCCTCGGCCTCCTCGCGGATCCGCTCCCAGACCCGGTCGAGCCAGGCCGGCTTCTCCCCGGCCGGCACCACCGTGGAGGAGATCGGCGACCGCCCGCCGGGCAGCTCCCGCAGCGAGGACACCTCGAGGTCGCCGTACACGGTCATCGCGACCGTGCGCGGGATCGGGGTCGCCGTCATCACCAGCACGTGCGGGGTGTCGCCCTTGGCCCGCAGCGCGTCCCGCTGCTCGACGCCGAACCGGTGCTGCTCGTCGATCACGACCAGGCCGAGGTCGGCGAACTCGACGCCCTCGGAGAGCAGCGCATGCGTGCCGACGACGATCCCGGCCTCGCCGGAGGCGGCCTCGGCCAGCGCCCGGCGGCGGGCCGCGGCCGGCAGCGAGCCGGTCAGCAACGCCACTCGCGTCGCGTGCTCGGCCGCGTCCAGCTCGCCGGCGGTGGCCAGCGGGCCGAGCAGGGCGGCCAGCGAGCGGGCGTGCTGCGCGGCGAGGACCTCGGTCGGGGCGAGCAGCGCGGCCTGCCCACCGGCGTCGACCACCTGCAGCATCGCCCGCAGCGCACAGACGGTCTTGCCCGAGCCGACCTCGCCCTGCAGCAGCCGGTGCATCGGATGCTCGGAGGCCAGCTCCGCGGCCAGGGTCGCCCCGACCTCCCGCTGCCCGTCGGTCAGCGCGAACGGCAGCCGGCGGTCGAACGCGGCCAGGATGCCGTCCGGGGCGGGCGGGCGGGCCTTGCCGGGCCGGCTCGCCGCCGCCAGCCGGCGCTGCGCCAGCAGCGCCTGCACGGGCAGCGCCTCGTCCCACTTCAGCCGCGTCCTGGCCAGCTCCAGGGCGGCGCGGTCGGAGGGGCGATGGATGTCGCGCAGGGCGACGTCGAGGCCGACAAGGCGGTGCCGGGCGCGCAGGTCGGGCGGCAGCGGGTCGGGCGGCGGGTCCAGCTGGTCGAGCGCGAGACGCACGCAGCGGGCGATCGTCCAGGTCGGAGTCGCCGCGGTCGCCGGATAGACCGGGATGAGGGCGCCGGCGAACTCCTCGATGTCGCCCTGCGAGTCGTCGGCGTCGAGGATGCGGAAGTCCGGGCTGTTGAGCTGGCGCTTCCCGTTGAAGACGGTGACCTTGCCGGCGAACAGCCCCTGCCGGCCGACCGAGAGCTCCCGCTCCCGCCACGGCTGGTTGAAGAACGTCAGCTTGAGCGTGCCGCGACCGTCGGTGATCTCCGCCTCGACGATCGACCCTCGGCGGGCCCGCATCGGCCGGCGGCCGACCTTGCTCACCTTCGCGAAGACCGTCACCTCCTCGCCCGGGCTGAGGTCGCGCAGGTCGGTCAGCTTGCCGCGCTCGGCGTACCGCCGCGGATAGTGGCGCAGCAGGTCGCCGACGGTCTGCAGGTCGAGGCCGTCGTCGAGGGCCTTCGCGGCCCGGCCGACCACGTCCCGCAGCGGCGTCTCCAGCGTGGCCACTACTCGACCCCGATCAGCAGCGGGACGTCCGGGCGCGAGACGCCGTGCACCGAGACCTCGACGCCGAAGTGGTCGCGGGCCACCTGCCGCTCCAGCCGCTCGGCCAGTGCGGTCTCCGCCGCCGCGAGCACGAGCGTGACCAGCTCACCGCCGCCGGACAGCATCCGCTCCAGCAGCTCGCCGGCGACCAGGGCCAGCTCGCCGCCCACGATCACCACCTCGCCGTCGACAAGCCCGAGCACGTCGCCGGCCTTGCACGGCCCGGCCATGGTCAGCGCGTCCCGGGTCGCCGGGAACACCTCGCCCCACCGGGTCGCCGCGGCGGCCTCGGCCATCGCGATCACGTCGTCGCCGAACCGGCGTGCCTCGTCGTGCACGGCCACCGCGGCCAGCCCCTGCACCGGAGAGCGGGTCGGCACGACCGCGACCTCGACGCCGGCGTCCCTGGCCCGGGAGGCGGCGGCGTCCGCGGGCGCGGTCAGCTCGGCCCGGCCCGGCAGCACGACCGCGGCACCGGTGCCGGCGGCGAGCACGGCCGCCAGCACCGCGTCCTCGGTGCCGTCGGCGAGCAGCACGCCCTCGGCCGCGAACAGCTCGGCCATGCCGGCGCCGGGGGCGACCGCGACCACCGCGGTGCCCTCCCGGCGGGCCGGCGGCTCGTCGGCGAACCGGGTCACCGTGATCCGGTGCGGCCGCCCCGCCCGCACGCCGGCCTCGATCGCGGCGCCGATGTCGTTGACGTGCACGTGCACCGTCCAGGTGCCCTCGCCGGTGCCGACGACGACCAGCGAGTCGCCGAGCTCGACCAGCTCGGCCCGCAGGGCGCTGGTGTCGGCGGCGTCGAGCAGGTATTGCACCTCGTAGCCGTACGCGTCGGAGCCCGTCTCGCGGGCCATCTCCCGCGGCGGCCGGCCGGAGCGGGTCTTCGGCACCGGCACCGGGTCGCCGGCGACGACGGTGGCCAGCGACTCCAGCAGCACGCACAGGCCGCGGCCGCCGGCGTCGACCACCCCGGCCCGGGCCAGCACCGGCAGCTGCTCGGGGGTGCGGTCGAGCGCCCGGGCGGCGCCGCCGGCGGCGGCCCTGGCCACCTCGGCGAGCGAGTCACCGGCGCCGGCCGCCGCCTCGGCGGCCGCGCGGACCACCGACAGCATCGTCCCCTCGACCGGCTCGGCCACCGCCGTCCAGGCCAGCTCGGCCGCCCGGGCCAGCGCCTTGGCCAGCGCGGCCCCGTCGGGGTCGCCCGGCATCGACTCGGCGAGGCCGCGCAGCACCTGGCTGAGGATGACCCCGGAGTTGCCGCGGGCGCCGAGCACCGCCCCGCGCGCCATCGAGCCCAGCGTCGCGGCCAGGTCGCCGGGCGGGTCGGTGCGCACCGCAGAGTCGGCCGCCTGCAGCGTGAGCAGCAGGTTCGTGCCGGTGTCGCCGTCCGGCACCGGGTAGACGTTCAGCCGGTCGATCTCCGCGCGGGCGGCCTCCAGCCCCGCGACGGCCCCGGTGCACCAGCGCCGCACGGCCGACGGGTCCAGCACCTCGATCGCCGCCACCTCCCGGGTCGCGAGGGTACGGGTCCAGGCGCGTTTGGTGCCCCTCGGACCCGCTGGCTACACTGGCGCGGTTGCCCGGGTCCGGTGTGCCCGGCGCCTGACGTGATCATCCGGATTCAGAGGAGTACCTCCGTGGCCAGCGTGTGCGACGTCTGCGGCAAGCGGCCCGGCTTCGGCAAGTCGGTGTCCCACTCCCACCGTCGCACCTCGCGCCGGTGGAACCCCAACGTGCAGACCGTTCGCGCGCTGGTCGCCCCCGGCACCCGCCGGCGGGTGACGGTCTGCGCCTCCTGCCTGAAGGCCGGCAAGGTCACGCGCGCCTGACCCGCCCGCCTCCGAGGCCCGCTCCCGTCGTCGGGAGCGGGCCTCGCCGCATCCGGACCCCGGCCACACCGCCACCGCGCCCTCGGCCGACGCCACCCACCCGAGGCGCCGTCGAGTCCGAGGCCCCGCCAAGCCGGGCCACTCCCCGACAGAGCCACCGCACCCGCGGAGCCACCCGACCCGCGGAGCCACCCGACCCGCGGAGCTCCGGCCCGAGGCGCAGCGCGACCTGGCCACGGCCCGACCCGTGGCCTGGACCGGTAGGCGGGCCTGGCCGCCCCGGCTGTGCCGAGGGGAGTGGCCGGCCGCATCGCCGCGCAGCCGGCGTGGGTCAGGGGGCCGCGCGCCTCTCGCCGAGCCAGGCGCCGAGGCCGTAGTTGAGGCCGCCGAGGCCGAGGCCGGTGACCAGGGTGCCGAGCGCGGTCGCGAACCGGGAGATCCCGTCGCCGTCCGCGGCCAGCCAGAGGATGAAGCCGAGCACGCCGGCGCCCGCGCAGACGTAGCCGACGATCGTGAGCAGCGTCGCCGCCAGGCTGAGCTTGTCCTGCGCCGGCTTCGGTGCGCTCGGCGCCCCCGACGACGGGTAGCCCGACCCGCCGTACCCGGCGCCGCCCTGCTGCCCGTACGCGGTGGACCCGCCGTAGCCGTACCCGCCCTGCTGGCCGTACGCGGGCTGCTGCCCGGACGGGTACGGCTGCTGCTGCGCGGCCGGCGGCTCCCCGTACGGCTGGCCGCCGTACCCGCCCTGCTGCCCGTAGCCCTGCTGCGGGTCGTACTGGCCGGAGCCGTAGGTGGGCTCGCTCATGTCCTGCCTCTCTGTCGCTCTACAGCCCCCGGGCCCGTGCGGCGGCGACGACAAGGTCGGCCGCGGCGGTCCAGGAGATGGCGGTGGTGTCGATGACCAGGTGGTAGTGCCGGGCCTCGGCGGGGTCGGCCCGGTAGAAGTTGCGCACGTACGCGGCCCGGGCGGCGTCGTTGGACCGCAGCGCCCGGCGGATCTCCGCCTCCGGCTTGCCGGTCCGGGCCACCGCCCGCGCGATCCGCACCTCCTCCGGGCCGTCGAGCCGCACGTGCAGCGCGTCCGCGCGGCCGGCCAGCACGATCGCCGCCGCCCGGCCGAGCACCACCCCGCCGGAGTCCGCGATCTCGTGCAGCACTTCCTCGGTCTTCTCCCGGAAGGCGTGCTCGTCGGTGAACGTGTTGTATGCCAGCGGGCCGGCGCCGGCCATCTCCGGCACCAGCGCCATCGAGGAGATCACCCGCCACAGCCCGCGGTCGGTGGTCTCGTCCCGCCGCTCGGCCTGGTCGAGCGGCACGTCGAGCTTCCGGGCGACGCTGGCCGGGACGGCCCGGTCCACGAACGGGAGCCCCAGCGCGGCGGCGACCGCCGGCCCGATCTCGCTGCCGCCGGCGCCGTACGACGCCGAGACGGTGACCACTCCCACGGGGGCAGAGCATGGCACGCCCCGCGGGTCAGGGCGCCACCCGCTTGCCGTACGAGCGGGACAGCGGTCGGCCGGCGTAGTAGCCGAACCCGTCGATCGGGCGGTAACCGCTCGACTCGTACAGCGCGATCGCCTCCGGCTGCACGGTCCCGGTCTCCAGCACCAGCTCGTCGATCCCGGCCGCGGCGGCGGTGCGCTCCAGCTCGGCCAGCACGGCCCTGGCCACGCCGCGGTTGCGGTATTCGGCCACGGTGAACATGCGCTTGATCTCGGCCCGGCGGTCGCCGAGGTTGCGCCAGCCGCCGCAGCCGGCCGGCGCGCCGTCGAGCCTGGCGACCAGGAACAGCCCCTCCGGCGGCAGGAACTCGGCGACGTCGATGGGCGCCTCGTCCCGCCCGCCGTACCGGACCACGTACTCGCCCTGCACCAGCTCGACCAGCTTCAGCGCGTCGGGCTCGTCCAGCCGGGCGGGGGTGACCTCGATGCTCACCGCCACCGCCAGGCGTGGTCGACCGGGCCGATGCCGGCGCCGAGCGGGAAGCCGTGCGCGATCGCCCCGGTGACGTACTCCTTCGCCGCGGCCACCGCGTCCGGCAGCGGGTCGCCGAGCGCGAGCCGGGACGCGACCGCGCTGGCCAGCGTGCAGCCGGTGCCGTGGGTGTGCCGGTTGTCCAGCCGCGCCGACCGGTACGTGCGGGTCTCGCCGGTCGCGGTGAGCAGCAGGTCGACCGCGTCGCCGTCCAGATGGCCGCCCTTGACCAGCACCGCGGCCGGCCCGAGCGCGAGCACCGCCTCGGCCGCCCGGGGCAGGTCGGCCTCGGAGTCGACCTTGACGCCGGTGAGCTGGTTGACCTCGTACAGGTTCGGGGTGACGAGGGTGGCGACCGGCAGCAGCCGCTCGCGCACCGCGACGACCGCGTCCGGAGCGAGCAGCGAGTCGCCGTGCTTGCTCACGCCGACCGGGTCGACCACGACCGGCACGCCGACCCGGCCGAGGGCGTCGGCGACCGCCGAGACCAGCTCGGTGGAGGCGAGCATGCCGGTCTTCACCGCGTCCACGCCGATGTCCGACAGCACGCTGTCCAGCTGGGCCCGGACCGCCTCGACCGGCAGCTCCCAGTAGCCCTGCACGCCCAGCGAGTTCTGCGCGGTCACCGCGGCCAGCACGCTCATCCCGTGCACGCCGTGGGCGAGCATGGTCTTGAGGTCGGCCTGGATGCCGGCGCCGCCGCCGGAGTCGGAGCCGGCCACGGTCAGCACGCGCGGAGGAGCACTCACCCCGCCACGGTAGCCAGGTGCGGCTGCCTCAGCGGAAGTGGTCCCAGCCGCCGGGGCCCGGGTAGGCGGCGCCGTCGACGACGACCCCGCGGCCGCGGGCCACCCGGCCGATCACCTTCCACGGCGCCGGCGGGCGCCTGTCGCCCGGGAACGTCGCGGCCAGGGCGTGGTCGTCGCCGCCGGCCAGCACCCAGTCCATCGGCTCGACGCCGAGCGCCTTGCCGACGTCGCGCAGCTTCGCCGGCACCTCCAGCCGGGACGTGTCCAGCTCGATGCCGACCTCGCTGGCCACCGCGACGTGCTGCAGGTCCGCGACCAGGCCGTCGCTGACGTCGACCATCGCGGTCGCGCCCAGCTCGGCCGCCCGCGGCCCCTGCCCGTACGGCGGCTCCGGGCGGCGGTGGGCCGCGACCATGCTGACCGGCGAGCGGAACCCGCGCCCGAGCACGGCCAGCCCGGCCGCGGCCCAGCCGAGCCGGCCGGTGTAGGCGACGACGTCGCCGGGCCTGGCACCGGAGCGGGTCACCGGCGCCCGGCCCTGCAGGTCGCCGAACGCGGTCACCGCCAGCACCAGCACGTCCGAGCGGGTCACGTCGCCACCGAGCACCCGGGCGCCGAGCGGCTCGCACTCGGCCCGCATGCCGTCGGCCAGCTCCTCCAGCCAGGCGACCGCCAGGTCCGGCGGCACCGCGAGCCCCAGCAGCAGGCCGGTGGGCACCGCGCCCATCGCGGCCACGTCGGCCAGGTTCTGCGCGGCGGCCTTGCGGCCCACGTCGGTGGCGGTGGACCAGTCCCGGCGGAAGTGCCGGCCGTCGACGAGCAGGTCGGTCGTCGCCACCACCCGGCCGTCCGGCGCCGCCAGCACCGCCGCGTCGTCGCCGGGGCCGAGCGCCGGCTCCGGGGCGGGGCCGGCGGCGAACCTCGCGGTCAGCCGATCGATCAGGCCGAACTCCCCGACCTCGGCGACAGTGATGGCTCAATCCTCTCGGTGACGAAGTTCCCGCCAGCGGCTGAGGTAGATTCTCCACCTCCCCGCATCCGTCCGACGAAGGGCTCGCCGTGGTCCAGGCCTACATCCTGATCCAGACCGAGGTCGGCAAGGCCGCGGCCGTGGCGACCACGATCGCCGAGATTTCCGGGGTCACGCAGGCCGAGGACGTCACCGGTCCGTACGACGTGATCGTCCGCGCCGAGGCCAACAACGTGGACGAGCTCGGCAAGCTCGTCGTCGCCAAGATCCAGGCGGTCGCCGGCATCACCCGCACGCTGACCTGCCCGGTGGTCCACCTCTAGCACGGCGCGGGCGGCCCTAGACTCGACCGGTGCGCACCGCGACCGACTCGCAGCAGCCCGCACCCGCGCGGGACGACCGGCGGTCGGCCGCGCGGCTGGCGACGCTCGTCGCCGTGCCGGTGACGCTGGTGCTGCTCGCCGTGGTCGTGCTCGCCTCGCGGCAGGCCGGCTCCGGTGCCGAGCCGGTCGCCCCGGCCGGTAGCGCGGCGACCAGCGCGGCCGCGCTGCCCTCGATCAAGGTGGCCGCGCCGCCGCCGCTCACGGCCGGGCAGCAGCGGGCCTGCCAGGAGCTGATCTCGGCGCTGCCGACCGACCTCGGCGACCTGCCGGCCCGGCCGGTCGACTCGCCGTCCCCGTACGTGGCCGCCTGGGGCGAGCCGGCCGTGACGCTGCGCTGCGGCGTCCCGCGGCCGCCGTCGTTCATCGCGACCGCGGACGTGCAGCAGATCAACGGGGTGAGCTGGTTCGCCGAGCGCCGCGGCGCGACCACGGCCTGGGTCGTCGTGGACCGTCCGGTGTACGTCGAGGTGCTCGCCCCGGCCGCGGACGCCAGCGCCCCGGTCGCGCGGCTGTCCACCGCGGTCACCGCCGCCCTGAAGCCCCGCCCCCTCGACCCGGCCGACTAGGGCGTGTCCCGGGGCTCTTGGTGGATGCGGACGGCGTCCAGGCGGCGTCCGGCAAGGCGGAGGAGTCGGCCGATACCGGGGTTGTATCGGTCGACTCCGCCGACGCGGCCGGTCGTCGTCTGGGCGCCGTCCGCGCCGCCGAAGATCCCCGGGACACGCCCTAACGGCGGGTCAGCGCGGTCTGGATGAGGCGGTCGAGCAGGGCCGGGTAGTCCAGCCCGGAGGCGGCCCAGGCCCGCGGGAAGACCGAGATCGGCGTGAACCCGGGCATCGTGTTCACCTCGTTGACCGTGACCTGTCCGCCGGGGCCGACGAAGAAGTCGACCCGGGCCAGGCCGGCGCAGTCCAGCGCGGTGAACGCGCGGGCCGCCAGCTCCCGCAGCCGTGCGGTCACCTCCGGCGGCAGGTCTGCCGGGATGTCCAGGGCGGACACGTCGTCGAGATACTTGGCCTCGAAGTCGTACCACTCCCGGCCGCCGGTGAGCAGGATCTCGGCCGGCACGCTCACGTCCGGCGCCGCGCCGTCGATCCCCTCCAGCACCGCGAGCTCGATCTCCCGCCCCGGCACCGCCGCCTCGACCAGCACCTTGTCGTCGACCGCCCGGGCGGCCGCGATCGCCGCCGGCAGCGCGGCCCGGTCGTCCGCCCGGCTGATCCCGATCGACGAGCCGCCGCGGGCCGGCTTGACGAACACCGGCAGGCCCAGCCGCTCCCGGTCCGCGTCCGGAAGCGATGCCCCGGCCCGGACCACCGCGTACGGCCCGACCGGCAGCCCCTCGGCGGCCAGCAGCTTCTTGGCGAACTCCTTGTCCATCGCGACCGCGCTGCCGAGCACGCCGGAGCCCACGTAGGGCACGCCGGCCATCTCCAGCAGCCCCTGGATCGTCCCGTCCTCGCCGAAGGGGCCGTGCAGCACCGGGAAGACCACGTCCACCCCGTGCAGCACCCTGGCCCCCTCGCCGGGCTCGACCACGACCAGCCCGCCGGCGGTCGGGTCGCCGGGCAGCACCACCGCCGTGCCGTTCTCCACCGTGGGCAGCTCGCGCCCGGAGATCCGCAGCGTCTCCGGGTCGCCCGAGGTGATCACCCACGCGCCCTTGGGCGTGATCCCGACCGGTACCACCTCGTACCGGACCGGGTCGAGCGCCGCGAGGACGCTGCCCGCGGACACGCAGGAGATCGCGTGCTCGGTGCTGCGGCCGCCGAACACGACGGCGACGCGCACTCTCCGTCCTGGCTGGGACATGCGCGGCACCCTACCCGGGGACGGGCACCCCGTCGGTCACGCACGCAGCGTGGTCACCGGAACAGCGGGATGACCTGGGCACCGAACCGGGCCATCTCCTCGGCCTGCGGGCTGAACTGCAGCAGCATCAGCCCGGCGCCGGCCTGCTCGTACGCCCGGATCCGGTCGGCGACCTGCTCCGGCGTGCCGACCAGCCCGGCCCGCAGCCCCCGGTTGGACACGCTGTATTCCCGCAGCGACAGCTCCGACTCCAGCTGGGAGCCCTTCACGAAGTCCTGGTACGACGCGTACGCCTCCGGGCTGGACCGCACGTCGAGCACCCGGTCCAGCTCGGCCTGCGCCTCCGCCTCGGTGTCCCGCACGATCACGTAGCCGGACACGCCGAACCGCAGCGGCGGCTTGCCGGCCTGCTCGCGCAGCTCGGAGATCCGCCGGACCCGGTCGGCGATGACCTCGGGCGGGTCGCCGTGCATGACGTACGCGTCGCCGTGCTCGGCGATCACCCCGAGCGCCCGCGGGGACTCGCCGCCCATGTAGACGTCGACGGCCTTGCTCGGCTTGGGCTCGAGGATCGCGCCCTCCAGGTCGTACAGGGCACCGTGGTGGTCGACGGTCGGCTCGGTCAACAGCCGGCGCAGCACGGTCAGCCATTCCTCGGTGCGCTGGTAGCGGGCGTCGTGCACGTCGAACGGCATCCCGTACTGCCTGGCTTCGTCGGCCCACCAGGACGAGACCACGTTGAGGCTGATCCGCCCGGGTGCGATCAGGTCCAGCGTGGACAGCGCCTTGGCGGTCAGCGAGGGCGCGTGGTAGTTCGGCCGGACCGCGAGCATCAGCTCCAGCCGCTGGGTCACCGCGGCCAGCGCCGCGCCGAGCGTCCAGGCGTCCGCGGCCGGCGCGCGGTGGCCCTTGATGTCGTTGAGGTTCAGCTCGGCGAGCAGGGACAGGTCGAACCCGTGCCGCTCGGAGTCGATCGCCAGGTCACGCAGGTAGGGCCAGGCGACCGGCATGCCCTCGTCCTCGACGTTGCGCAGCCAGCCCCCGAACACCGGCATCCAGTAGCCGAACCTCACTGTGCCTGCCCCTCGGACAGGCCGCCCGCTCCGCGCTCGCGCCGCGCGTTCTCGCCCTCGCTCATGAGATCTCCTTGTCCAGCGTGCCGAGGTAGCGGGCGACCGCGCGGGCGGCCGAGCGCGACGCGACCGCCTCGACGTCGGGGTTGTAGTTCGTGTTGGTGTTCACGTCGTAGGTGACCGCGCGGCCGTCCGCGGTCTCGATGAACTCGAAGCCGGCCACCTCGAGCCCGTGCCAGCGGGCGAACGACTCGTACGCGTCGGCCAGCCCGGACGGCAGCGGCTCGGTCCGCAGCGCGAACAGGCTGGCCGGCGTGCCGTCGACGGCGCAGGCGTCGGCCGGGCAGAGCTGGAACCCGCCGCGCTCGGTGTCCGCGGTGATCGCGTAGACCAGCTCGCCGCCGACGATCTCGGCCCGGGTGATCCGCAGCCGCGCCGGCTCGACGTATTCCTGCACCAGCAGCACGCCGTCGACCGGCTCGTCCAGCCCCGGCAGCGCGGCGGCCAGCTCGTCGACCGAGTCGAACCGGGTCACCCCGAGGCCCTTGCCGCCCCGGTTGGGCTTGACCACCACCGGCGGCCCGACCGTCGCGGCGGCGGCCAGCACGTCATCGGGCCGGCCGCCGACCACGGCCACCGTCCGCGGCACCGCGATCCGGGCTGCCCGCAGCAGCGCGAGCTGGCGCACCTTGGACAGCTCGAGGTCGAGCACCGCCCGACCGTTGACCACCCGCCGGCCGTGCGCCTCCAGCACGTCGAGCAGCGCGCGGGCGTGCTCGGCGGCGGCGGTGTGCCCGCGGGTGTGCGCGGACGCGCTCATCCGCGACCACCACAGGCCCTCGGCCGGTGCCGCGGTCAGGTCCAGCGACCCGCCGGTCACCAGCGTCTCGTCCCAGTCGACGCCCTCTGCGGCGAAGGCGGCCGCGAACGGCGGCATCCATTCCGGGTTCTCGTGCAGCACGTGGACGGTCACGGGACCGAGTCTCCTCCCACTCCTCGGACAGACCGTAGGCGCACGCGCCGGACGGTCGGCCCTCGTCGCTGGGCCCAACGAAACGCTTCGCGTTTCCGCCGGGGACCCGAACCCCGCGCATGCTGCGAGCCCTCGCACGCGCTCATCACCCGAGCGGCCGTACGGCTGTCCACCGGTCAGGCGGTCACCGGCCGTTCGTCCTTCATGTCCCGGCCCATCAGCGACGGCACCAGCTCGGTCGCAGGCAGGCCCTCGTGGCAGACCCGCACGACGCCCTCGGTGATCGGCACGTCGACGCCGACCCGGCGGGCGAGCTCAAGCACCGACCGGCAGGACTGGACGCCCTCGGCGGTGGTCCGCACCGCCGCCTTCGCCTGCTCCAGCGACTCGCCGCGGCCGAGCCGCTCGCCGAAGGTGCGGTTGCGGGACAGCCGGGAGCTGCAGGTGGCGACCAGGTCGCCGAGCCCGGCGAGGCCGGCGAAGGTGAGCGGGTCGGCGCCGAGCGCCGCACCGAGCCGGGCGGTCTCGGCCAGCCCGCGGGTGATCAGCGAGGCCCTGGTGTTGTCGCCGAAGCCCATCCCCTCGGCCATCCCGGCGGCCAGCGCGATGACGTTCTTCACGGCACCGCCGAGCTCGCAGCCGACCACGTCCGTGTTCGTGTACGAGCGCAGGTACGGCGTGAAGCAGGCCCGCTGCAGCAGCTCGGCCCTGGCCTTCTCGACGCAGGCGACCACCGTCGCGGCCGGCTGCTCCTCGGCGATCTCCCGGGCCAGGTTGGGCCCGGACACCACCGCGACCCGCTGCGGGCCGCAGCCGGCGACCTCGCCGATCACCTCGCTCATCCGCTTCGCGGTGCCGAGCTCGATCCCCTTCATCAGGCTGACCAGCGTCGCGTCCGGCTCGATCGCCGGGGCCCAGCGGGCAAGGTTCTCCCGCAGCCGCTGGGCCGGCACCGCCAACACCACGATCTCGGCCTTGTCCAGCGCCTCCGCCGGCTCCGCGGTGGCCCGCAGCGCCGGCGGCAGCGCGACACCCGGCAGGTAGTCGGGGTTCTCGTGCCGCTCGGCCACCGCGGCGATCAGCTCGGGCCGCCGGCCGACCAGCGTCACGTCGCCGCCGGCATCGGCGAGCACCTTCGCGAACGTGGTCCCCCAGGAGCCGGCGCCGAGGACGGCTGTGCGCATCAGGACGCCTCGCGGGCCGGCGGCCGGCGGAAGAACTCCGGCGGCGGGCTCTCGCCGCGCACCTCGGCCAGCTGGTCGCGGACCGCCCCCATGATCACGTCGGTCACCTCGCGGAGCAGGTCCGCGGTCAGTGGCCGCCCCTTGTACGCGGACAGGTCGACCGGCGGCCCGGCCACGCACCAGATCTCGTGCCGCGGCAGCGGGCGGATCTTCTTGTGCTCGACGTCGACCGCGTGCTGCGGTCCCCAGTTGGCGACCGGGATGACCGGCGCGTCGGTCGCCAGCGCCAACCGGGCCACCCCGGTGCGCGCCTGCATCGGCCAGAAGCCGGGGTCACGGGTGACGGTGCCCTCCGGGTAGATGCAGACGGCCTCGCCCCGGGCGAGCGCCGCGTGCGCCTCCTCCAGCGAGTTGCGGGCGGCGGCGGTGCCCCGGCTGACCGGGATCTGGCTGGCTCCGCGCAGCAGGCTGCGCACCCCCCTGATGCGGAACAGGCTGTCCTTGATCAGGAACCGGGGGATCCGCCCGGAGTCCCAGACGAACTCGGCGAGCGTGCTCCAGTCGGCCTGCGAGACGTGGTTGGCGACCAGCACGACCCCACCGGTGGGCGGGACGTGCTCGCGGCCGCGCCAGTGCCGCTTGAAGAACACCGCGTTGAGCGGCTTCACCAGCACCACCGCGAGCCAGATCCAGCGCCCGGCATTCCTGTGCCCCGGCTTCACCCGGCCCACCTCCTCCGCACCACCCCGCCGTCGTTGCAAGCGCAGTCTTCCGGCCGCCGGCACCGGTGTCCACGCGGCCCGCGGCACCGGGGCCGCGGCGGGTAGCGTGGAGCGCCGTGCGGTGGTCCGTGGTCGTCCCGGTCAAGCGGCTGCCGCTGGCCAAGTCCCGGCTGTACGCGGTGGGCCGGCCGCGGCCGGAGCACGAGCAGCTGGCGCTCTGCCTCGCGGTGGACACGGTGGCGGCGGCGCTGGCCGCGACCGCGGTGGCGCGGCTGTACGTGGTGACCGACGACCCGGCGGCGCGGGCGGCGACGGCGGCGACCGGCGCCCGGGTGCTGCCGGACGAGCCGGACGCCGGACTCAACCCGGCGCTCGCGCACGGGGCCGCGGTCGCGAGGCGACGGTTCCCGCGCGACGGCGTCGCGCTGCTGTCGGCCGACCTGCCGGCGCTGCGGCCCGCGGAGCTGGACGCGGCGCTGGCGGCGGCGGCCGGCTACGGGGTGGCGTTCGTGGCCGATGCGAGCGGGACCGGCACCACGCTGCTGGCCACCGCGCCGGGCCGGCCGGTCGAGCCGCGCTACGGCCGGGCCTCGGCCGCGGCGCACCGCGCCGCTGGCGCGATCGAGCTGACCGGCGGCTGGCCGTCGCTGCGCACCGACGTCGACACCGCGGCCGACCTGCGTACCGCCGCCGAGCTCGGGCTCGGCCCGGCCACGTCCGGGTGGACCGCGCGCCACGCCGTCGCCTGAGGTGGCGGCGTGCAGGCGACGGTGGCGACCTTCGACCCGGACACCGGCAGCGGGACCGTGCTGACCGACGACGGCCGGCGGCTGCCGTTCGACCCGGCCGCCTTCGCCGCCGGCGGTCTGCGGCTGCTGCGGCCCGGCCAGCGGGTGAAAATGGAGGTCGCCGACGGCCGGATCGTCCGGGTCACGATCGTGACCCTCCCCTGACCACCTCCCGCCGACCTCCCGGCTGAGCAATCATGTCGGCATGACCGCCGACGACATCACCCGGGATCCGGAGCCGATGCGCAGGCTGACCGATCTCGAGCCGGACGACGCCGACGGCGCGCTGTCCGCCGACTTCGACGGCCACGACCGGCCGCCGGCGCCGGACCTGCCGGACGAGCGCTTCTCCAGCCGCGAGCTGTCCTGGCTGGAGTTCAACGCGCGCGTGCTCGCGCAGGCCGAGGACCGGCGACTGCCGCTGCTGGAGCGGATGAAGTTCCTCGCGATCTTCGCGAGCAACCTCGACGAGTTCTACATGGTCCGGGTCGCCGGCCTGAAGCGCCGGCTGGACATGGGCCTCGGGATCCGGTCCTCGGACGGGCGGACGGCGCGGGAGACGCTCACCCAGGTGTCGCTGCACACCCAGGAGCTCGTCGCCCGGCATTCGGCGCTCTGGCAGGACGACATCGAGCCCGCGCTGGCCGGCACCGGGATCCGGGTGCTGCACTGGGACGAGCTCGACGCCGCCGAGCGCACCCGGCTGGCCGAATACTTCCGGGCCCAGGTGTTCCCGGTCCTCACCCCGCTCGCCGTCGACCCGTCGCACCCGTTCCCGTACATCAGCGGGCTCTCGCTCAACCTGGCCGTGCTCGTCCGCGACCCGAGCGGTCCCGGCGGGGCGACCGAGCGGTTCGCCAGGGTCAAGGTGCCCAACAACGTCACCCGGTTCGTGGACGTGAAGGACCCGCGGGCGGCCTCGGCATACCTGCCGCTGGAGGACCTCATCGCGGCCCAGCTCGACATGCTCTTCCCCGGCCTGGAGATCGTCGAGCATCACCTGTTCCGGGTGACCCGCAACACCGACATCGAGGTCGAGGAGGACCGGGACGAGGACCTGCTGCAGGCCCTGGAGCGGACGCTGACCCGGCGCCGGTTCGGCCCGGCGGTGCGCCTCGAGGTGCAGGACACGATCACCCCCCGGGTGCTCGACCTGCTCACCGAGGAGATCGACGTACCCGAGGAGGACGTGTTCTACGTCCCCGGGCTGCTCGACCTCGCCTCGCTCTGGCAGCTCTACGACGTCGACCGGCCGGACCTGAAGGAGGCCCCGTTCGTGCCGGCGACGCCGCCGCGGTTCGCCGAGAACGAGACGGCCAAGAGCGTGTTCGCCACCCTGCGGGAGGGCGACGTGCTCGTGCACCACCCGTACGAGTCGTTCTCCACCAGCGTGCAGCGGTTCATCGAGCAGGCCGCGAACGACGCGAACGTGCTGGCGATCAAGCAGACCCTCTACCGCACCTCCGGTGACTCGCCGATCGTCGAGGCGCTCATCGACGCGGCCGAGGCCGGCAAGCAGGTCGTGGTGCTGGTCGAGATCAAGGCCCGGTTCGACGAGCAGGCGAACATCAAGTGGGCCAAGGCGCTGGAGCGGGCCGGCTGCCACGTCGTGTACGGGGTGGTGGGCCTCAAGACGCACTGCAAGACCGCGCTCGTGGTGCGCCAGGAGGGCGGCTCGATCCGGCGCTACTGCCACATCGGCACCGGCAACTACAACCCGAAGACCGCCCGCATGTACGAGGACCTCGGGCTGTTCACCGCCGATCCCGACATCGGCGCCGACCTCACCGACCTGTTCAACGTGCTGACCGGCTACTCGCGACAGACCAGCTACCGCTCGATCCTGGTGGCCCCGCACGGCATCCGCCGCGGCATCATCGAGCGGGTCGGCCGGGAGATCGAGCACGCCCGCGCCGGCCGGTACGCCCGGATCCAGATCAAGACCAACCACCTCGTCGACGAGGAGACCATCGACGCGCTCTACCGGGCGTCGAAGGCCGGCGTCGAGGTCGACCTGCTGGTGCGGACGTTCTGCACGATCCGCGCCGGCGTACCGGGCCTGTCGGAGAACATCAGGGTCCGCTCGATCCTCGGCCGGTTCCTCGAGCACAGCCGGATCATCTACGTCGAGAACGACGGCGAGCCGGAATACCTGCTCGGCAGCGCCGACCTCATGCACCGCAACCTCGACCGGCGGGTCGAGGTCATGGTGCAGGTGACCGACCCGACCGCCCGGGAGCACCTGCGGGAGATCCTCGACCTCGCCTTCGCCGACGACGTCGCCGCCTGGCAGCTGCGGTCGGACGACGTGTGGACCCGCAACCCCGGACAGCCGGGCAAGCCGTTGAGGGACTACCAGGACGTCCTCATGCGCCGGCACGCCAGCCGCGCCCGGTGACCGGCGAGCGGATCCTCGCGGCCGGCGGGGTGCTCTGGCGGCCGGTCGCGACCGGGATCGAGGTGTGCCTCGTGCACCGGCCCCGGTACGACGACTGGTCGCTGCCGAAGGGCAAGCTGCACGACGGCGAGCTCCCGCTCGCCGCGGCCGTGCGCGAGGTCACCGAGGAGACCGGGGTGCGCCCGGTCGTGGGTCGGCGGCTGCCCACCCAGCGGTACGAGCTCGGCCCCGACCGCAAGTACGTCGACTACTGGGCGATGACGCCGGCGGACGGGACGTTCGTCGCCACCGACGAGGTGGACTCGCTGCGCTGGGTCACGCCGGCGGTCGCCGGGACGACGCTGACCTACGACCGGGACCGGCAGCTGGTCGCGAGATTCGCGGCCATGCCGGTGCCGACCGCGATGGTGCTGCTGGTGCGGCACGCCAAGGCCGGCAGCCGGTCCCGGTGGAAGGGCGAGGACGCGCAGCGGCCGCTGGACGCCGGCGGCCGCACGCAGGCGGAGGGGCTGCGGCGAGCGCTGCGCTGGTTCGGCCCGACCGCGGTCCGCTCGGCCGACCTGGTGCGCTGCGAGCAGACCGTGGCCGGGCTGGCGGAGGACCTCGGGCTGCCGGTCGGCGCGGAACCGGCGCTGACCGAGCAGGCCTACGGGAAGGAGCCGGCGGCCGCGCTCGACCGCGTGCAGGCCGCCGCCGCGGCCGGCGGGATCACCGTGCTGTGCAGCCAGGGCGGGGTGATCCCGGACCTGGTCGGCACGCTGGCCGCACGGGACGGGGTCGCGCTGGGGCGGCGGTCCGGCAGCAAGATCCCGGCCCGCAAGGCGAGCACGTGGGCACTGTCCTTCGTGGACACGCGGCTGGCCACCGCCGACTACCACCCGGACCTCGCCCTGGCGGCGAAACTCACTCCATAGTGGACGCCGCCCGGTGGGCGGCGGCCGCGAGCGCCGCGGCCACGGCCGGCGGGTCGTCGGTCATCGGGACGTGGCCGCAGCCGGGCAGGGCGACCACCGTGGCGCCGGCGGGCAGCTGCTCGACGTGCCGGGACGTGCGCGCCAGCAACAGCCGGTCCCGGCCGCCGAACGCGACCGTGACCGGCGCGCCGATCGGCGCCGCGGACCGGTAGTGCCGCTCGGCGGTTGCGCGCAGGGTGGGCAGGAAGCCGGGGCAGCGGCCGGCGGCCCTGATCGCCGCGCGGGCCTGCGCCGGGGTCAGCCGGCCGGGCCGGGCGTACACCTGCGCCAGTGCGGCCGTCCGGACCGGGCGGAACCGCATCAGCGCGGTCAGCGGCCGCTCCAGCCGGTAGGACAGCTCGCGGATCGCCCGCAGGCTCAGCCGGGCGTACCGGGGTGTGCTGCCGGGCCAGAGGCCGGCCGGGGACAGCAGCGTGACCGAGGCGAGCGGGCGCAGCGCGGCCAGCTCGAGCGCGACCCAGCCGCCGAGGGAGTTGCCGGCCACGTGCGGGCGGTCGATGCCGAGCTCGTCGAGCAGGCCGGCCACGGCGCCGGCCAGCGCGGCCGGCGTCGGCTCCTGCCCCGCCGGCAGCGGCGGCGACTCCCCGAACCCGGGCAGGTCGACGCTCAGCACGTCGAACTCCGCCGCCAGCGCCGGCACGACCGGCTCCCACGCTCCCCGGTAGGACCCGAGCCCGTGCAGGAGGACCAGCGTCTCCCCCGCACCCTGTCGCGAATACCTCAGCACGCTCACACTCCAAGGACGGCGAACCCCCCGTCCACTGTGACATCCCGGCCGCCCGGGTGTGCCGGCCCCGCCGCGCGAGGGCCCTCGGTTCGGACGCCGGGTGGGTGGGCTGGCCCGGCCGGGCTGTGGCGCCGACGTCCCGAGCAGCGGCCGGGATCCGGTGCGGGCCCGGGTGCTCGAGGCGGTCCGATCTGCTGCCCGCGGCGGGCCTGGGCTCGGCGCCGGGCACCAACCGCGGATGGTCCGGCGAACATGGGCGTCCCCGGGTCGGCGGGAGGCCGACCCGGGGACGCGAGTGGTGGTGCTGTCAGGCGGTGGTCTTCGCCGCGGTCCGCCGCGGCGCCGCCTTCGCCGTCGTCTTCCGCGCCGTCGTCGCCTTGGCGGTGGTCTTCTTCGCCGCGGTGGTCTTGGCGGCGGTCGTCTTCGCCGCGCCCCGCGTCGACTTCGTCGCCGTGGTCCGCTTGGCCGGCGCCGACCTGGCCGCGGTCTTCCGGGCCGGAGCCTTGGTCGCGCTCGCCTTGGCCGCGGTCGTCTTGGCCGCGGTCGCCCGCGCAGTCGACTTCGCCGGGGTCGCCTTCGCCGCGGCCTTGGCCGGGGCGACCTTCGGCAGCTTCTTCGACCCGTTGACGACGTTCTTGAACTCCTGGCCGGCCCGGAACGCCGGCACCGAGGTCTTCTTGACCCGCACCTTCTCACCGGTGGCGGGGTTACGCGCGGTCCGCGCGGCGCGGTCGCGCTTCTCGAAGACGCCGAAGCCGGTCAGCGCGACCTTCTCGCCCTTCTGCACGGTGCGGTAGACCGTGTCGAGAAACGCGTCGACGGTCGTGGCGACGCGTTTCTTGTCTTCGCCGAGACGCGTGGAGAGCGCCTCGACAAGCTGTGCCTTGTTCACTGTTGGGTCCTCCCCGGGACAGTCTCGGCTTGTTTGCGCCGATGATGGGGCGAACGGTAAGCGCCGGCCCGGTGTAAAACAAACACCGGCGTGCTCGCAGATCGCCTGTGTCGCAAGCGGTTCCCGATTATGCCCTTCGGGAAACCATTACGGTACAGGCGATTTCGCCCTCAGGAGGGCCGTACCAGCAAGTCCAGCCGGATGAAGTCCAGATCGTACGAACCGTCGGCGCGTCGCAGCTCGGCGACCGCCCGCTCCCCCACCCGGCGGCGGAACTCCGGCGCGGTGGCCGCCGGAAGCTGCGGCTCGTACGCCGGAAAGGTCTGCGAGCGCAGCCAACCGAGCACCTGCCCGGCCGTCCCGAACCGCCGGACCTGTCGCAGCAGCCGCACCCAGCCGTCGGCCGGGACGGCGAACCCGGCCGCCGCCAGCAGCGCCCGGTAGTCCGCCGGCGCCGGGAAGAACCAGCCGGCCGGGCCGCCGCCGAGCCGGGCCGACTCCTCGTCCAGGATCGCCTTCACCGCCGCGATCTGGCCCTGCCCGCCGAACTGGGCCCGGAACAGGCCGCCGGCCCGCAGCACCCGGCGGATCTGCCCGAGCATCCCGGCATGGTCGGTCGCGGGCACCCAGTGCAGCGCGGCGACCGAGAACACCGCATCGATCGAGTCGGCCGGCACCACCCGGTCGAGCTCCTGTGCCCGGCACACCGCGAGCCGCACCGACGGCGTGGCCCGGCGGGTCGCCGCCGCGATCATCCCCGGGTCCGCGTCCACCCCGAGCACCTCGACACCGGGGCCGAGCGTCGCCAGCCGGGCGGTGAAATCGCCGACACCGCAGCCGACGTCGAGCACGCGCGCCCCGGCCGGCAGCGTCAGCCCGCCGAGGAAGTCGTCGTCGTGCCGGCGGTGGTGGGCGGTGTTGGCCGCGTACAGCGCGGCGTCCCAGGACGCGGTCACCGGTGTCAGCGGGCGGGCAGCGTGGTGGGCAGGAACGCCGGCCGGTGCGCCTCGTACGCGTCGATCTCGTCGGTGCGGGTGAGCGTCAGCCCGATGTCGTCGAGCCCGTTGAGCAGCCGCCAGCGGGTGAAGTCGTCGAGCTCGAAGCCCACCGTCGTCCCGCCGAAGCGCAGCTCCCGCGCCTCCAGGTCGACGGTCAGCTCGGCCGCCGGGTCCTGCTCCGAGCGCTCCCACAGGCTCTCGATCACGTCCTCGGGCACGACGACCGTGAGCAGCCCGGCCTTGAGCGAGTTGCCGCGGAAGATGTCGCCGAACCGGCTCGAGAGCACGACCCGGAAGCCGTGGTCCTGCAGCGCCCAGACGGCGTGCTCCCGGGACGAGCCGGTGCCGAAGTCGGGCCCGGCGACGAGGATCGAGGCGCCCTCGTACTCGGGGCGGTTGAGGACGAACGACGGGTCGTTCGCCCGCCAGGCCGCGAACAGGCCCTTGGCGAAGCCGGTCCGGCTGACCTGCTTGAGCCAGACGGCCGGGATGATCTGGTCGGTGTCCACGTCGCTGCGGCGCAGCGGGACCATGCGGCCGGTGTGGACGCTGAACTTCTCCACGGGATGTCCTTTCGGGCTCAGAGGTCGGCCGGCGCGGCCAGCCGGCCGGTGACGGCGGTCGCGGCGGCGACGGGCGGCGAGACGAGGTGGGTGCGGCCGCCCTTGCCCTGCCGCCCCTCGAAGTTGCGGTTGCTGGTGCTGGCCGAGCGCTCGCCGGGCGCGAGCTGGTCCGGGTTCATGCCCAGGCACATCGAGCAGCCGGCCGACCGCCACTCGGCGCCGGCGGCGAGGAACACCTCGTGCAGCCCCTCCAGCTCGGCCTGCTCCTTGACCCGCATCGAGCCCGGCACGACGAGCATCCGCACGCCGTCGGCGACCTTCCGGCCCGCCAGCACCTCGGCGGCGGCGCGCAGGTCCTCGATCCGACCGTTGGTGCAGGAGCCGAGGAACACCGTGTCCACCGCGATCTCCCGCATCGGCGTCCCGGCCCGCAGGTCCATGTACGCCAGCGCGGACTCGGCCGCCGAGCGCTGGTTGGGGTCGGCCATCGTGGCCGGGTCGGGCACCCGGCCGGACAGCGCGACCCCCTGGCCGGGGTTGGTGCCCCAGGTGACGAACGGCGTGAGCGTCGCCGCGTCCAGCACGACCTCGCGGTCGAACGTCGCGTCCGGCTCGGACCGCAGCGTCCGCCAGTGGGCCAGCGCCGCGTCCCAGTCGGCGTCCTGCGGCGCGTGCGGGCGGCCCTTGAGGTAGGCGAAGGTCGTCTCGTCCGGCGCGACCATGCCGGCCCTGGCGCCCGCCTCGATCGTCATGTTGCAGATCGTCATGCGGGCCTCCATCGACAGCGCCTCGATGGCCGACCCGCGGTATTCGACCATGTGGCCCTGGCCGCCGCCGGTGCCGATCTTCGCGATGAGCGCCAGGATCACGTCCTTGGCGGTCACGCCGGGCGGCAACTGGCCGTCCACGGTCACCGCCATCGTCCGAAGTGGACGCAGCGGGAGCGTCTGGGTGGCCAGCACGTGCTCGACCTCGCTGGTCCCGATGCCGAAGGCGAGTGCGCCGAACGCGCCGTGGGTGCTGGTGTGCGAGTCGCCGCAGACGATCGTCAGCCCGGGCTGGGTGAGGCCGAGCTGCGGACCGATGACGTGCACGATGCCCTGCTCGCGGTCGCCCATCGGGTGCAGCCGGACGCCGAACTCCGCGCAGTTGCGGCGCAGCGTCTCCACCTGGGTGGCCGACACCCGGTCGGCGATCGGCAGCTCGATGCCGACGGTCGGCACGTTGTGGTCCTCGGTGGCGATGGTGAGATCGGGCCGGCGTACCGACCGGCCGGCCATCCGCAGCCCGTCGAAGGCCTGCGGGCTGGTCACCTCGTGCACGAGGTGCAGGTCGATGTAGAGCAGGTCCGGCTCGTCCCCGGCCCGCCGCACCACGTGCGACTCCCACAGCTTCTCGGCCAGAGTGCCGGCCATGTCGCTCGCCTCATCTCACATCGTGGGACTAGCATCTTGTTTCATGGGACAGCTTAGCGGAGTCGGCGTGCTGGACAAGTCGGTCGCGGTGCTCGACGCGGCCGCCCACGCACCGGTCGGGCTCGGCGACCTGGTCGAGCTGACCGGGTTGCCGCGGGCGACCGCGCACCGGCTCGCGGTGGCGCTGGAGGCGCACCGGATGCTGGTGCGCGACCCGTCCGGGCGCTGGGTGCCCGGGCCGCGGCTGGCCGAGCTGGCCCGCAGCGCACCCGACCCGCTGCTGGCCGCGGCCGGCCCGGTGCTGGCCCGGCTGCGCGACCGCAGCGGCGAGAGCGCGCAGCTCTACCGGCGCGACGGCGACGAGCGGGTGTGCGTGGCCGCGGCGGAGCGGACCACCGGGCTGCGGACGACGGTGGCCGTCGGCGCCCGGCTGACCATGACGGCCGGTTCGGCCGCGCAGGTGCTCGCCGCGTGGACCGAGGACGACCTGCCGCCGGGCACCCGGTTCGGCCAGCGGGCGTTGGTCGAGGTGCGCCGCCGCGGCTGGGCCTACTCGGTGGCCCAGCGCGAGGCGGGCGTCGCGTCGGTCTCGGCCCCGGTCTTCGACCACGCCGGCGACCTCACCGCGGCGATCTCCGTCTCGGGTCCGGTGGAGCGGCTGACCCGCCGACCCGGTCCCAGGTTTGCGCCGCTCGTCACCGCCGCGGCGACCGCGCTGAGCGCTCGCCTGTAACACTCCTCGGTCGAACGGTCATTACCACTACGTACCGCATGACCTGCACTGATGAACGTAGGGTAACCGGGGAGACGCATGGCGTCATTCACCCGTTCGGTAGCCCTGGTCGGCCGCCGGCAGCGCTTAGGGTTTCAAAGGTCCACGACAGCCCAACCGGTCCGCCCGGACCCGGCTGGGCCCGGGGCCGCAACGGCGCGGACCCGGGTCGTGGCGTCGCGCGGCCCCCGCGAGCGGGCCGCGCACCACAGCTGAGGGGAAGTGCTAGGGCCGGCGAGCGATCGCCGGCCCTAGCGCTGTCCGGACCGCCGTGCCGCCACGGTTCTGCCCGGTCGGGAAGTGGCCGCGGGTGCGGACGGCCCGCCGGGAGCGGGCCCTGCCTACGTTCCGGCCGCGGGTCTCCTCAACGAGGTGGTCGAGGGCGCCTACGTTCCGGCGCGGGTCTCCTCGACGACGTGGTCGAGGGCGCCTACGTTCCGGCGCGGGTCTCCTCGACGAGGTGGTCGAGGGCGTCGGCCGGGTCGCCGACGGCCCGCTGCCGGTCGGCCGACGTGCCGCGGCGCAGGATCGCCTCCACACCGGCGGCCACCACGTCCTGGTCGCCCAGCTCGTCCAGCGCCGGCCGGACGTGCTCGAGCAGCGCGCGCACCACCTCGCGGGCCGGCATCGCCGCCGCGCCGCGCGGGTCGACCAGCACGTCGGCCAGTCCGGACCGGGCCGCCCGCCAGCGCGCGGCTCGGACCAGTTCCGGTCGGGGCGGGGTGAACGCCGGCCCGGTGCCGTCGGCCGACCGCAGCGCGGTCAGCACCAGGGCCCGGGCCAACCCGGCCAGCGTGACGGCGTCGTCGAGCAGCGGGACCGCGTCGCAGACCCGCACCTCGAGCGTCGGGTAGCGGGCCGACGGGCGGACGTCGAAGTAGATCATCCCCGGGTCGGACACCGTCCGCGACGCGACCAGCCCGTCGACCGTCGCGTCGTACTCGGCGGCCGACCCGAACGGCAGCGGCGGCCCGGCGGTCGGCCAGCGCGACCACAGGACGCTGCGGTACGAGGCGTAGCCGGTGTCCGCACCGTCGAAGTACGGCGAGGACGCGGAGAGCGCCAGCAGCACCGGCAGCCACGCGCCGACCAGCGGCAGCGCCGCCACCGCCAGCTCCCGGTCGTCGACCCCGACCTGGGTCTGCATCGCGCACACCAGCTGCTGCCGGCCGACCTCGGCGTACTCGGCGATCATCCGCTCGTACCGGCGTCGCGGGTACGGCTGGCCGCCGAGATCGAGCGCGACCGGCACCGAACCGGCGGCCACCACGACGAGGTCGGAGTCCGCGGCCGCGGTCAGCGCCGCCCGCCGCTGCGTCACCATCTGCTCCCGCAGCTCGGCGAGCGTCCGGCAGACACCGGTGGAGACCTCGATCTGGGACCGCTGCAGCTCCGGCTCGATCTCCAGGCCCAGCGCGGCCGCCGCGTCGACGACCTGCTCGGCGTCCTCGGCCGGCACCCGCCGCCGCGGGTCGACCAGATGGAACTCCTCCTCGACGCCGATCGTGACGCCGGCGCTCACCGGCCGAGGCCGTCCACGACCTCGACCGCCGGCAGTCCGGCCAGCAGCGCGCCCGGCAGGCGCAGCTTCGACCGGCGCACGCCGGAGCCGATCACGACCGAGTCCGCCGCCGCCACCGCCGCATCCACCAGCACCGGCCAGTCGGCCGGCAGCCCGATCGGCGTGATCCCGCCGTACTCCATGCCGGTGCCGGCGACCGCCTCGTCCATCGGCATGAACGACGCCTTGCGGACGTCCAGCCGGCGTCGGGCGACGCCGTTGACGTCCGCCCTGGTGGTCGCGAGCACCACGCAGGCCAGCTGGCGCTGCACGCCTTCCCGCCGGCCGGCGATCACCACGCAGTTGGCCGACTCCTCCAGCGGCACCCCGTACCGCTCGCTGAACGCGGCGGTGTCGGCCACGTCCGGGTCGATCGCGGCGACGGCGATCCGCTCGACCGGCAGCTGCCCCTCCCAGCCGCGCAGCGCGGCGAGCACCGGCGGGGCCAGCAGGTCGGGGCGGGTCAGCGCCGGCACGAGCTCGAGAGTCTCGATCACCCGCCCATCCTCCGCCGTGCCATGGGACGCTGCGCGCATGGGGGTCTCCCTGGTGGTACGCGGGCTGCGGCTGGCCGCGGCCGGGCTCGGCACCGCCGCCCTGGCCACCGCGCTGGTGCAGAGCACCGGCTCGGTGGCGAACTTCTTCTCGTACTTCACGGTCGAGAGCAACGTCCTCGCGATCGTCGTCCTCGTCGGCGGTGCGGTGCTGACCCGCTGCCCGCGCGGCTGGCCGTACTTCCGCGGCGCGGTGACGCTCTACCTGGCCATCACCGGGATCGTGTACGCGCTGCTGCTGTCCGATGTGGACGTGCAGCTGTCCGGCCAGTGGATGAACGCGACGCTGCACGAGGTCCTGCCGCTGTTCCTGCTCGTGGACTGGATCGTCTTCCCGCCGTGGCCGCGGGCGTCGTACCGGAAGGCGCTGGGGTGGCTGGCGTTCCCGCTGGCGTTCGTCGCCTACTCGCTGATCCGCGGACCGATCGTGGACTGGTACCCGTACCCGTTCCTGGACCCGCGCCCGCACGGCTACCTGCCCGTGGTGTGGACGTCCGTGCTGATCGGGCTGGGCATGGTCGTGCTCGCGCTGGCCGTCATGTGGATCGGCCGGCGGCGGCTGGCGGCTCAGTCCCGCTCGCCGGCGGCCAGCACGATGTCGAAGCGGACCTGAGTCCAGCTGCCGTCGACGACCCGGCCGTCCGGGGTCGGCCCGTCGGAGCGCAGGAACGGCTTCACCAGCGAGTCGCGCACGCCGAACACGCTGTCCCCGCCGAGCGACTCGCCGGCCACGAAGATGTGCGTGACCAGCGTCCGGTAGCCCGGCGCGCTGACCATGAAGTGCAGGTGCGGCGCGCGCATCGGCGACCGCGCGGTGGCATGCAGCAGCCGGCCGACCGGCCCGTCGGCCGGGATCGGATACGGCGTCGGGGTCAGCGCCCAGAACCGGCACTCGCCGTCTCCGTCGGCGACGAGGTGGCCGCGGGCGGCCGTGCGGTCGTCCGGGCGCTGCACGTCGTACAAGCCGTCTTCGTCGGCCTGCCAGACCTCCAGCAGCGCGCCGGGGATGGGCCGCCCGTCGACGTCGCGGACGGATGCTTCGACCCAGCAGGGCTCCCCCGGCGCACCGAAGGCGATGTCGCCGCCCTGCTCGACCTCCGGCGAACCGGCGACGAAGAACGGGCCGAGCACGGTGGACTCGGTCACGTCGCCCTCGGCCGCGTGATTGATCGTGATCGTCTGCATCGACAGCCCGAGCACGTCGGAGAGCAGGATGAACTCCTGCCGCTTGTCGTCGGTGATGTGGCCGGCCTCGGTGAGGAAGTCGATCGCGGCGGCCCACTCGGACTCGGTGAGCCGGACCTCGCGGGCGAACGCGTGCAGGTGCCGGATGAGCGCGGTCATCAGCGTACGCAGCCGCTCGTCCGGGGTGCCGGCGAAGCTCGCGACCACCGTCTCGGTCAGCTGCCGCTCGCGCTCGTCCTGGTCGCCGTGTGCCCGCTCGCGCTGCCAGCTCCCGCCCTCGCTCATGCCAGCCCTCCCGGAGGGTCCCCGGCCCACGCGGCCCGCAGCAGCCGGGTCAGCGCGGCGGCGTCGACGGGGCGCGGGTTGCTGGCGGGTACCGCCGGCAGGACGGCCTCGACCGCCTCCGGCAGGTCTTGCGCGCGCAGGCCGACCTCGCGCAGTGCCCGTGGTGCGTCCAGCTCCTCGCGCAGGTCGAGCAGGCCGGTCACCGCGTCGATGGAGCCGAGCGCGGCGGCGATCCTGGCCGCGGCGTCCGGTGCGGCCGGCGCGTTGAAGGCGACCACGTACGGCAGCACGATCGCGTGCGTGGCCGCGTGCGGCAGGTCGAACCGACCGCCGAGCACGTGGCAGATCTTGTGGTGCAGGCCCGACCCGGCCGAGGCGAACGCGACCGCGGCGAGGTAGCAGCCGTACTGGGTGCGGGCGTGGTTGCCGGCGTGCAGCCCATCGTTGAGCGCGCGCAGGCCCTCCATGGCGAGGGCGGCGTCGATCGGGTCGGCGGTCGGGCCCCACAGCGCGTCCACGCAGTGCGCGACCGCGTTGAGCCCGGACGCGGCGGCCAGCGCCGACGGCATCGAGGCGACCAGGTCCGGGTCGTAGACGACCACATCGGGCAGCACCCGGTCGGCGCTGCCGGTGCGCTTGCCGCCCGGTCCGGTCAGGCCCCAGACGTTGGTGGCCTCGGAGCCCGCGTACGTCGTCGGGACGGCGACGATCCGCACCGGCCGGTGCAGCGCGATCGCCTTGGCCAGCCCTATCGCGGAGCCGCCGCCGACCGCGACGACGACGTCGACACCGGCCCGGTCGGCGGCACTGGTGGCCCGCTCCGCCAGCGGTTCGGGGACGTGCTGGGCCACCTCGGTCCAGCGCAGCGCGGTCCGGCCGGTCAGCGCGTCCATCAGCACCGCATGCCGCTCGCTGCCGATCACCATGACCGCACGCGGCTCCAGCCGGTCGAGCTCCGCGCGGATCCGCGCGACCGCGGCACCCGGGTCGAGCACGACCCGCTGCCCCAACGTCCGATGCGCGAACCGCACCTCAGCCCGCCCCGCCGAACCCGACCAACCCCGTCCTCCGCCCTGAGCGCCTGCCGTCCCGCGCCCAGAATCTAGCCGGTGCGACCGGTTCGGCGGGCCGGGCCGCGGGTCAGGGCCCGATGCCGCAGCGCGAGGCGAGCACGACCGCCTCGAGCCGCGAGTGCACGCCGAGCTTGCCCAGCATGTTCTGGATGTGCGAGCGGGCCGTGGCCGGCCGGATGCCCATCCGGGCGGCGATCGCATCGGTCTCCTCGCCGCGGACGAGCCGGACCAGGACCTCCCGCTCCCGGCAGGTCAGGTACCGCACCAGCCGGACCGCGTCGTCCTCCGGCATCGAGCGGTGCACGAGCGCGCGGCGGGCCAGCTCGGCGTCCACCACCGCCTCCCCGCCGGCGACCCGCTCGATGCACGACGTGATCGCGTCGATCTCGCAGGTCTTCAGCACGTACCCCGCCGCGCCGGCGGTCACGGCGGCACCGACCACCGCGGGCTCGTCGGTGCCGCTGAGCACGACGACCCGGGTGGCCGGCGAGGTCTCCCGCATATGGCCCGCGGCCGCGACCGCCGCCGCGGCGTCGCCGTCGAACAGCGCGTCCAGCACGCAGACGTCCGGGTGGTACGCGGTGACCGCCGCCACCGCGGCGTCCGGCCGGTCCACCACTGCCAGCACCTCCCAGCCGCGCTCCTGCAGCACGACCGCCAGCGACTCCGCGAACAGCCGATGGTCATCGCAGAGCACCAGCCGCAGACCGCTGCGGGGACCGGTCGTGTCGGCGGCCGGCAGCGTCATCTCGACCCTCGTCCCGCCGAGCACCGAGTCCTCGACCACGACCTGGCCGCCGTGCTCCCGGACCAGCCGGTCGACGATGACCAGGCCGAGCGAGACACCGCCGGCGCCGCGCAGCAGGCCCGGCCCGTCGTCGTCGACGCTGACCCGCACCCGGCCGTCGGTCGTACGCACCTCGACGTGCACCACGCCGCGGCCGGCGTGTGCGGCGTTCTCGATGAGGTTGCTCAGCACCCGGTCCAGCTGCGCCCGCTGGCCGATCACCGGGGCCGGCCCCGGTGCCGACAGGTCGAGCTCGCCGTCGTAGGTGACCCGGACGCTCTGCACGACCTCGCGCGCGATGCCAGCCAGGTCCACCGGCTCCCAGACCGCCGGGCCCGCCAGCACGGCCTGCACCATGCCGCACAGGCGGCGCGTCTCCCGGCTGATCTGCGCCATCCGTTCCCGCGCCGGCCCGGCGAGCTCGGCGGTACTGGCCGCGGCCAGCTGGACGAGCGCGGCGACCGGCTGGCGCAGGTCGTGGCAGAGCTCGCCGACGTCCCGCTCATCCGGCCGATCGTCGGCGCTGTTGATCACCCTCGATTGCCGCCCCCGACCACCGGGCGTGTCGATGACCGCCACGGCTTCCCCCCCAAAGGTCGCCTCGTGCCTGCGATCTCCGCAGAGCGCTCTCGGCCCCACGTGTAGACCGGAGGTCGCGATAGAAGCCTCAAGCGTTCGCCCAACGTTCGCCACCCGTTTGACCAAAACAATACCCAGGGTTGACATGACTACGATCTGCAACTCATGCAGCTGTACTAGCCAGAGCTGAGGCGGATTGGGGTCGTCCCGCCCGCGGTGTCGGGCGAGAGTCCGAGCGTGCAGCGCAGTCGCATTCTCGTGGTCGACGACCACCGGGCGCTCGGCCAGGCACTGGTCGCGCGGCTCGGCGCCGAGCCCGACGTCGCGCAGGCGAAGGCCGTGGCCACTGCCGGCGAGGCGCTGGCCGCGGTGGAGACGGAGCGGTTCGACGTCGTGCTGCTCGACGTCGACCTCGGCGCGGACGACGGGCTCGCGCTGTGTGCCCGGTTGCGGCAGCAGGCGCCGGGCCTGCGGGTGGTCATGCTCAGCTGCGCGTGCGACGCGCAGACGGTCGTCGCCGCGCTGCGGGCCGGCGCGCTCGGCTGGGTGCCGAAGGACCTGCCGATCGACCAGCTGCTGGACGCCTTCCGCCAGGTCCGGGCGGGCGCCGCCTGGCTGCCCGGCTCGATGCTGCGCGGGGTGCTGGACGAGTTCCTCCGGGACCGGTCCGTGCAGGACCGCGAGCTGGAGCTGATGGACCGGCTGTCCGTGCGGGAGCGCCAGGTGCTGCGGGAGCTGGCCGCCGGGCACGACGTGGCGTCGATAGCGCACCGGCTGTACCTGTCCCAGAACACCGTGCGCACCCACATCCAGAACATCCTCGCCAAGCTGGAGGTGCACTCGCGCGTCGCCGCGGTCGCGCTGGTGCACGGCTCGCTGGGCCCGCCGGCCGGGTCGCCGACGGAGGCGGGTCGATGACCGCCCTCCCGCAGTACGACCTCAGCCCCCCACCCGCCGCCGCGGCCCGTTCCGGGCCGGCTGCGGCCCGGTCCGCGCCGGCTGCGCCCGACGTCGGGGTGCCGTTCGCGGCGGCCCGCCTCACGCCCGAGGCGCTTGCCGGCGCCGAGCGGGTGCTGCGCTCCGGGTGGCTCACCACAGGTCCTGAGGTCGCCTCGTTCGAGGCCGAGTTCGCGGCGCTCGTCGGCACCCGGAACGCGGTCGCGGTGGCCTCGTGCACGGCCGGGCTGGAGCTCTCGCTGCGCGCGCTGGACCTGCCACCGGGCGCCCGGGTGCTGCTGTCCTCGGTCACCTTCGTCGGCGCCCTGCACGCAGTCGTGCACAGCGGCCTCGTCCCCGTGCTGGCCGACGTCGATCCGGTGACCGCGATGCCGACGCCGGAGAGCACCGCGGCCGCCGCCCGCCGGTGCGGCGGGGTCGCGGCGATGATGGTCGTGCACCTCTACGGTGACGCCGCCCCGGTGCCGGCGCTGGCCGAGGCGGCCGGCCTGCCCCTGCACGCCGTGGTGGAGGACGCCGCCCACGCGCTCGGCACGACGGTCCGCGGCCGCCCGGTCGGGGGCCTGTCCCGGGCGAGCGCGTTCAGCTTCTACGCGACCAAGAACCTGCCCATCGGCGAGGGCGGCATGGTCAGCACCGACGACGACGCGCTGGCCGGCGTGCTGCGGCGGACCCGGCTGCACGGCATGTCGCACGACGCCTGGCGGCGCTACCTGCCCGGTGGCGGCTGGCGCTACGACGTCGACCGGCCCGGCCTCAAGGCCAACATGACCGACCTGCAGGCCGCGATCGGCCGCGGCCAGCTGACCGCATTCGGCGACTGGCAGCGCCGGCGGGCCACGATCGCCGCCCGGTACGACGAGCAGCTGGGCGGGCTGCCCGGACTCGCCCTGCCGCACCGGCCGAGCCGCGCCGGCCACGCCTGGCACATCTACGCGGTCCGGGTAGAGCCCGGCGCCCGGCTGCACCGGGACGAGCTGGCCACCCGGCTGGCCGAGCGCGGGGTCGGGACCTCGGTGCACTTCGTGCCGTTGCACCACCTGCGCTACGGCGCGGCGGTGACCGGGCTGCGGGCGGGCGCGCTTCCCGGCGCCGACCTGGTCGCCGGCCAGCTGCTCTCGCTGCCGATGCATCCGTGGCTGTGCGACGCCGACGTCGACCGGGTGTGCGACCTGGTGCACGAACTGGTGGGTGGCCGGGGGCGGCCGGCCTGAGGGGAGGGGGGACATGCGGACCAAGGCGCAATGGGCCCAGCTGCGTACGGTCATCGTCGGTGCCGGCGAGGCCGGCCGGGCGATCGCCCGCGACCTGCGCGGGGTGCCCGAGTACGGGCTGGATCCGATCGGGTTCCTCGACGACCACGACACGGTCGGCGAGGTCGCCGCGCTGCCGACGCTCGGCCGGCTGGACGATCTCGGCGACGTCCTTCGCGAGCACCGGCCGGACGTCGTGGTGGTCGCCATCCCGGCGCTGGCCCGGGCCCGGGTGCACCAGCTGGCCGCGATCGCCTCTGCCTGGGGTGCGACCGTCCGCTACCTCCCCTCGTTCGTCGCCGCGCTGGAGCGGGACGCCCGCACCAGCGACCTGCGCTCGCTGAGCATGTCCCACCTCATCGGGCGGGACGAGGCCCACGTGGTCAGCCCAGGCGCCCGGGAGGTCGTCGCCGGCAAGCGGGTGCTGGTCACCGGGTCGGGCGGCTCGATCGGCGGGGAGCTGTGCCGGCAGGTGGCCAGCTTCGAGCCGGCCAAGCTCTACATGCTCGACCACGACGAGTCCAACCTGCACGGGTTGCAGCTGCGGATGTCCGGCCGGGCACTGCTCGACGACGACGGCATCATCGTCGCCGACGTCCGGGACGCCCGCCGGATGGACCAGGTCTTCGCCCAGTGCCGGCCGCAGGTCGTCTTCCACGCCGCGGCGCTGAAGCACCTGCCGCTGCTGGAGCAGCACCCGTGCGAGGGCGTGAAGTCCAACGTGCTCGGCACCCAAAACCTCGTCGAGGCCGCACTGCGGCACGACACCGAGCGGTTCGTCATGATCTCGACGGACAAGGCCGCCGACCCCACCTCCGTGCTCGGTGCGACCAAGCGGCTGGCCGAGCTGATCGCGCAGGCGTACGGGACCGGGCCGATGCGGGTCGCCTCGGTCCGGTTCGGCAACGTGCTGGGCAGCCGCGGCTCCTTGCTGACCGTGATCGAGGAGCAGGTCACCCGGGGCGAGCCGGTGACCATCACGCACCCGGACGTGACCCGGTTCTTCATGACCGTCGAGGAGGCCGTCGGCCTGGTCTTCGAGGCGGCCAGGATGGCCGACAGCGGCGAGATCTTCGTGCTCGACATGGGCGAGCCGGTCCGGGTGCTCGACCTGGTCAACAGCTACGCCGAGCAGCGGCACGCGGACGCCGACGTGCAGGTCCGGTTCACCGGGCTCCGGCCGGGCGAGAAGCTCAACGAGACCCTGTTCGGCCGCGGCGAGGAGCAGGCGCCGACCGAGCATCCACGCATCACGGTGACCCGGTCCAGGTCGGCCGGCGCCGAGCTGCTCCCGCTGGTGCGCTACCTGTACGAGAGCGCGCAGGCCAACGAGCCGACCCAGGTACGCCGGCTGTTCAGCGCGCTGCTGCCCGAGTACGACGCGCCGGCGGTGGCGGCTCCCGCGCCGGCGTCGGTGCTGTCCGCGCCGTACCCGGACGGCTTCTGATGCGCCGGGCCAGGCCGGCGCCGCTGCGGAGCGTGCGGTCATGGAGATAGACGAGGTCGCCGCGCGCATCCTGCGCCGGTACTGGCGACTGCTGCTGGTCACCGTCCTGGTCCCGGTCGCGCTGGTCGGCTTCTACTACGCCGGCCGACCGCCGGAGTACACGTCCCAGGCCCGGCTGGTCGCCTCCGACACGCTGCCGACGTCGACGGCCGAGGCGGACGCGGTGATGAGCGAGACGCGGGCATTCGCGACCAGCCGCAATGTGCTCGCCAACGCGATCTCCGATGCGCACGCCGACCGGCAGGTGGACGCGGTGCTGCCGCAGGTGTCGGTGTCCGGGCTCGGCACCTCACCGGTCGTCGAGCTCGCCGTGTCCGACCGCGACGCCGACACCGCCCGTCAGCTGGCACAGGCACTGGCCGACCGGGTGGTGCAGCAGCTGGGCACCTCCCGGGTGGGCAGCGTGGACACGGTGCTGAAGAACATCGACAACCAGCTGACCCAGCTGGCATCCCGGCGGGCACCGCTGGCCGCGGCCGCAGCCGCGGCGCCGCACGACCCGGTCGCGCAGAACCGGCTGGCCGGCATCGACCGGCTGATCTCGGACCTGTCCGCGGACCGGAACAAGGTCTCGCTGGACGCCGCCGCGATCGGGCAGCCGCGGGTGGTGCAGCCGGCGCAGCAGCCGCCGGCGGCGGACTCCGCCGGGCTGGTGCCGCGGCTCGGCCTGGCCGGTCTGCTCGGGCTGGTGGTCGGCGTCGCGATCGCGGCCTGGGCCGAGACGATCCGGCCGACGGTGCCCGGTGCGTCCCGGGTCGCCAGGCTGCTCGACGCGCCGCTGCTGGGCACGCTCACCGGCGCCCCGGTGGCGGCAGCGGACGTCGGCCGGCGGGTGCGGCTGGCGGCGGCCCGGGCCGGAGTGCGCACGGTCGTGCTCATCGGCACCGGCCGGCGGCCGCTGCCGCCCCGGGTGGTGGCGGCGATCGCCGCCGCCGCGCTCACCGACGGCGACGGCGAGCCGCTCGACCCGCCGGACCCGGCCGGCGCGGCATCCGCTCCGGCGGGCGAGGACGGCGTCCCCGAGGCGGTCGACGGGCGGCCGCGGGACAACGGGGTCGCGGCACACCGACCGACCAGCCGGCCGCTGGCCGCCGGGTCTGCGGGCACCCTCACCACGCCGGCTCCGGTGGCCGCCGATGGTGCTCCGGCCGCCCTCCCCTCCGGCCGGAGCACCCTCGACGGCGCCGGCCGGGTCGAGCTGCGCCGGGTGTGCGGGTTCGGCGACCTCGCACCGGGCGCGGAGTCGAGCCGGGAGACCGGCCCGGTCGGGCTGGTCGTCGTCGCGCCCCCGGTCAACCGGCTCTCGGCGGTGCGGGCGGTGCGGGACCTGATGACGATCTCGGCGTGGCCGCTGCTCGGCGTGCTGGCCGAGCGCAAGGGCGGCGGGGGTGCCCGGTCGTGACCGGATTCCTCGCCACCGCCGGGGAGGTGGTCGCCGTGACCGCACCGCCGGCGGCGGCCCGGCTGGTCGAGCAGGCGGCCGGTGAGCGGCTCGCGGCCACCGCGCCCGCGGCGCCGACCGTCCTGCTCGACCTGCAGGCCGACAACCGCCCGTTCGACCGGGCCGGGCTGCGCCCGCTCACCCGGGGCGCGTACGCCGGCGGCGGCCGGGTGCTGCTGCTGGACGCCTGCTCGTCCGGCTTCGACCTGCTGGTCACGGCCGGCGAGCCGGCCGGCACGCTGGCGGTGCTGGCGCGTTACCGGCCGGCGACCCGGACCAGGGCCGCCAACCTCGCGCTCGCCGGGCGGTTCCGGCTGCTGGCCGGGCAGACGCTGCTGCACTACCCGGTGCTGTGGCGGTCCGGCTGGCGCGGCCGGGTGCCGCTGCACGCCGCCACGGTCGCCTTCGGCGGCGGCGTCCTGCTGCTCGCCGGCCCGGGCGGGGTCGGCAAGTGGACCCTGATGCGCAGGGCGGTCGCCGCCGGCGCGGTCGCGGGCGCGGACAACCTCTGCAGCGCCGGCGAGACGGAGTGCTTCGGCCTGGCCGAGCCGCTGCGGGTGGACGGGTCGGGCCGGCCGGGACGGACGTCGCACGGCCGCCGCGCCGCGCCGTTCGGGCACCGGGCGGCCCGGCTCGCACCGGACCGGGTCGTCGTGCTGGAGCGCGGTCCGCGGACCGAGGTGGCCCGGATCGGCGCGCCGGAGGCGGCCCGATCGCTGGGCGCCGGCACCTACGCCGCCGGCGAGCTGCGCCGCTACTGGGCCTTCGCGGCGACCCTCGCGCTCGGCACCGGCATCGGCCCGGTGCACCCGCCGGTCACCGCCATCGCCGCCGGGTACGCCGACCGGTCGCCCTGCCTGCGGGTCCGGGTCGGCGACCACGACGCGGTCGACCTGGAGCGGCTGACGGCGCTGCCGGCGGCGGCCGGAAGCTGAGGGGAGTGGGATGGCCAGGCTGCGCGTCGCGACGGTGATCACCCGGCTGCAGGCGGGCGGTGGCGGGGTGGCGCTGCGCGGGGCGTTGGCACTCGACCGGGACGAGTTCGAGGTCACCATCGTCACGGGTGGTGCCGGGCTGGACGGGCACGCCGGCGAGCCGCGCACGACGGACGGCGTGCTGTTCGGGGCGGACGCGGTCGCCGGCGCGCCGGAAGGCGATCTGCTCCCCGAGGCGTACACGGCGGGCCTGGCGGTCGCCCGCGTGCCGGCTCTGGTGCCGCCGATCTCGCCGCGGAATGACCGCGCCGCGCTGCGGACGCTGACCTGGCTGCTCGCCGACGGCGGGTACGACGTCGTGCACACCCACAGCGCGAAGGCGGGCGCGCTCGGCCGCTTCGCCGGCGTACGGGCCGGGCGGCCGCGGATCGTGCACACCTTCCACGGCTTCCCGTTCCACGAGTTCCAGTCGGCCGTCCGCCGGTCCGCGTACGTCGGGCTGGAGCGGCGGCTCGGCCGGCATACCGACGCCTTCCTGGCCGTGGGCACCGCGGTCGCGACCGAGGCGCTGCGCCGCGGGCTGGCCACCGCGGAGCGGATGCGAACGATCCCGCCGGCGGTGGAGCCGGTCCGGTGCGCACCGGGCGACCGGGCCGAGGCGCGCCGCCGGCTCGGCCTGCCCGCCGGCGCTCAGGTGGTCGGCACCGTCGGTCGGGTCGACTACCAGAAGGCGCCGGAGCACTTCGTCGACGCGCTCGCCGGCTTGCCGGACGGCGTGGTGGGCGTGTGGGTGGGCGGCGGCCCGCTGGCCGGTCGGATGCTGGACCGGGTCCGGCAGCGCGGGTTGACCGACCGGTTCCGCTGGCTCGGCCACCGCGACGACGTCCCGCGACTGCTGCCCGGGTTCGACGTGTTCGCCCTCGCCAGCCGGTACGAGGGACTGCCGTGCGTGCTGGTCGAGGCGGCCGGGGCCGGGGTGCCGGTGGTGGCGACCGCCGTCAACGCGGTGCCGGACCTGGTGGTGCCGGGCGAGACCGGCCTGCTGGTGCCGCCGGGCCGGCCGCGCGCGCTCGGCGCGGCCGTACGGCACCTGCTCGAGCACCCTGCCGAGGCCGACCGGATGGCCGCGGCGGCGCGGGACCGGCTCGGCGACCGGTACACGCCCCGGGCGCTGGGCGCCGTGCTCGGCGAGACCTACCGGGGTGACTCCCGGCGGCCGCGGGCGGGGGCTCTCACCGATGCCTGAGTGGAGCGAGCCGGGCCGGCGGTGGCGGCTGCTGGTACCCGCCGGCGCCACGGTCGTCGACGCCGGCGCGACCGTTCCGGCCGACCTGCCCTCGGGCGCGACCGTGGTGCTGGCCGGGCCGCGCCGGCGCGTCCGCGCGCTCGTCCGGGGGTCCGGTCTGGCCGTCGAGGCCGAGTACCTGGCGCTGCCGTCGCTGTCGGGCGCCGTCGTGCTCACCCGGGCCGGCGGGCTGCCCTGGACCGCCCGGGCCGTGCTGACCGTCCCGCCCGGAGTCACCCGGCTCCAGGTCGCCTGGTCGGCGGCGATCGCGGTGGTCCGGGCGTTCCCGGTGCTGCTCGGGGTGGTGGCCCGGGACCGGGTCGTGGTGGGCAGGCAGCGGTGACGGCCGGCCTGACCCACCGCGGCGGTCCCGACCCGGCGGCGGTCGGGCTGCCGCCCACCGCCGGCAGGCTCGCGGAGCTCATCGCGGCCGGCGGGAGCCGCGCGGCCGTGCTGGTCGGCTCCCGCGACCCCAACGCGAAGCTCACCCTCGTCCTGCCCGCCGCCGGCCGGAGCCCCGCGGCGCGGCTCGCCGTCAAGGTGCCGACCACCACGGCCGCGGCCGCGGTGGTGCTGGCCGAGGGCGCGCTGCTGGCCGCGGTCCGCCACCGGCTGCCCGCCGACCTCGCCGCCACCCTGCCCCGCCCGGTCCGGTACGTGGACGCCGACGGGCTGCCGGCACTGGTCACGACCGGGCTGCCCGGCGTACCGATGCTGGTCGGCTACCACCGCTGGCGGCACACCGCCCGGCCGGCCCGGGTCGCCGCCGACTTCGCCGCCGCCGGCGCCTGGCTGGCCCGGCTGCAGGGCGCGACGGCCGGCGCGGCGGAGCCGGCGGCCGGAGCGGAGGCCGTGCTGCACCGGATCGCCGAGCGCTTCCCGGACCATCCGGCTCTTCCCGCGATCCGGTCCGGGCTGCCGACGGCGACCGGCCCGCTGGCCGCCGCCCGGATGCCCACGACGGTCGTGCACGGCGACTACTGGTGCGGGAACCTGCTCGTGCACCGCGGTCGGGTCAGCGGCGTCGTCGACTGGGAGGCCGGCGAGCCCGCCGGCGAACCGCTGCGGGACGTGGTCCGGTTCGTCCTGGCGTACGCGCTGTACCTGGACCGGCACACCCGCCCGGGCCGGCCGGTGGCGGGCCATCCGGGGCTGCGGGCCGGCCGGTTCGGCGCCGGCGTGCTGGCCGCGCTGGCCGGTCGCGGCTGGTTCGCCCGGCTGGCCGAGCAGTTCGTCGAGGCGGCGCTCGCCCGGCTGGGCGGGCCGGCCGGCGCCGCCCGCGCCGCGCTGCTCGCCGGCGTCGCCGAGGTCGCCGCCACCGCCGACCACCCCGGCTTCGCCGCGGACCATCTCGACCTGCTGGCCGACCTGCTGGCCACCGGGGCGGCCCGATGACGGCGCCCGCACCGCCCGCACCGGCCGTCGGCCGCGCCGCGCTGACCGGGGTCCCGAGCCGGCACACCGCGACCCAGGTCGGCATCGTGCTGGCGGTCTGCGCGCTGCCGCTGCTGCGTCCGTCCGGTCCCGGCAACACCGGCCTTGTCGACGTCGGGGTGGTCGTGGCGATGGTGGTCGCGCTGCTGTGGCTGTCCGGCCACCGGCATCCGGTCCGCTTCCCGTACGCGCTCCCGGTGGCGCTCGGCATCGTCGCCGGCGCGCTCGGCGGCCTCGCGGCCGGCGGCGGGTTGCTCGCGCTGAGCCAGGACCTGTTCCTGTTCGGCTGGACCCTGGCCATCGCGAACCTGGGCCGCTCCCCCGCGCTGCTGGGCACGCTGGTGCGCGCCTGGGGGTTGAGCGTCACCGGGTGGGCGGCGCTGCTCATCGGCGGCGTGCTCGGCCACGTCGCCTGGCTGTCCGGGCAGAGCGGGCTCGACGGCAGCCGCGCGGCGCTCACCTTCGGCGACCCCAACCTGGCCGCCGACTACTTCCTCGTCGGGCTGCTCGTGCTGCGCGCCGCGCAGGTGCCCCGCCGGCGGTCCCTGCGGCTGCTGTGCTGCGCGGTGGTCGTCGTCGCGATCGTGCTCACCGGCTCGAACGGGGGGCTGACCGCGCTCGTGTTCGCCACCGTCGGAGGCTGGCTGTTCGGGCTGGTGCGGTCCGGGCGGGCACCGGCCGCGGTGCTGGTCGCCTGCCTGCTGGCCGGTGCCGCGGTCGCGGCGGCGAGCACGGTCGACCTCAGCGGGGTCGCGGCCCGGGCCAGGGACTCGGCACCGGTGCTGCGCGACTCGATCGGCCGCGAGGCGGAGAGCGGCGGCAGCCGGCAGACCCTGGTGCGCGAGGGGTTCTCGCTGTGGCTGAGCAACGACTCGCCGGTCGGGGTGGGTCCCGGTGGGACCAAGGCCGCGCTGCAGGCCGAGCAGGCGCCATACGTCAAGGAGGCGCACGACGACTATCTCGCCGCGGTCGTCGAACGCGGCCTGCTCGGCGGGGTCGCACTGGTCTGGTTGGTCGCGCTGGTGGTCGTGCGGGCCCGGCGGATCGGCCGGCGGGACGCGCTGCGGCCCGAGTTCGCCGCGGTGCTGCCGCGACCGGAGCTGCTCGGCGCCGCCGCCGGCGCCGTGCTGCTGTCGGCGCTGTTCTACGAAGTGCTGCACTTCCGGCACGTCTGGGCGCTGTTCGGGCTGATCGCCGCGGCCGAGCTGTGGGGTCGGCGGCCGCGCGCGCCGCGGGTGCCGCGATGAGCAGCGCGGTCAGCCCGAAGCCCACCGCCGCGCCGCCCCGGGTGCGCCGGCTGCTGGCCGGCAACGTCGTGGCCCGGCTGGTCGCGCTGGCGGCGCTCGGCGTCGCCACCGTGCTGGTCGCCCGCGTCGGCGGTCCGGCCCTGGTCGGCGGGTTCACGCTGCTGCGGGTGCTGCCCGGGCTGGCGGGCGTGCTGGCCTGCGCGGGCCTGCCCGGCGCCGCGCCGTACTTCCTGGCCGGCGAGGGCCGGCAGGACCCCCGGATCAGGGCCGCGCTCGGGCTGCTCACGGTCGCCGGCGCGACGCTCGCCGCGGTCGGCTGGCTGGTGCTGACCCCGGTCCTGCACCGGGCGTTCTTCGGCACCTGGTCGACGGCGGTGACCGCGCTCGCCGCGACCGCGGTCTTCACCCAGCTGTTCGTCGCGGTCGGCAAGGCGCTGCTGCAGGGCAGCGACGACATGCGCGGCGCGAACGTCGCGATCGCCGCCGAGGAGGCCGCGTTCCTGCCCTGCTACGTCGCGCTGCTGCCGCTCGGCCCGGGCCTCGGACCGGTGCTGGCCGCGCTCGTGCTGGCGGACGTCGCGGTGAGCGCGGGGATCGCGGTCCGGCTGGCCCGGCGCGGCTTCTTCACCGGCTGGCGCCGGCCCGGGCTCCCACTGGCCGGCCGGATCTGCGGGTACGGGATGCGCGGTCAGTTCGGCGGCATGCTCGCGCTGCTCAACCTCCGGCTGGACGTGGCCATCCTCGGCGCGCTGGCCGGCCCGGCCGTGCTCGGCGTCTACGCCGTCGCCAGCAAGTACGCCGAGCTGCTGCGGCTGCCCGGACTCGCGGTGACCTACGTGCTCTACCCGGTCTTCGCCCGCGAGGGCCGGGCGGTCGCGGCCGCGCGGACCAGGGCGCTGCTCGGTCGCGCGGCCGCCCTCACCGGGCTGGCCGCGATCCCCCTCGCCATCGCGGCCGGCCCGGTGCTGCCGCTGCTCTACGGGGCCGCGTTCCGCGGCGCGACGGTGCCCGCCCTGATCCTGCTCGCCGGCCTGCTCGGCGAGGGGGTGGCCGGGCTGCTCACCGCATACCTGTACGGGATCG